>JGI10211J34971_10001369_pt1 | contig 20197 bp, 23 predicted proteins | sample Etolagsediment_FD_34971 | JGI IMG/M metagenome (IMG submission 34971)
TGTATTAAAAAAAGGGAAAGTATCAGAAATACTTCTATCAACATGACTTTCTGCAGCAAAGTGAACAACTGCATCAAAAGAAAATTCTTTAAATAATCTTTTCAACATAATAGGGTCAGCCACATCACCTTTAATGAAAGTATAATTTTTATTATCTTCAATTTCACGTAGATTGTCCAGTGTACCAGAATAAGTTAGCAAATCTAAATTAACGATTTTATAATCACCGTATTTACCAAGAATATGTTTTACAAAATGACTCCCAATAAAGCCAGCACCACCAGTTACAAGAATATTCATTTTTTTACTACCTCTTTTAAATACATCCCATATTGACTATGTTTTATTTTGTTAACTAAGTATTTAAACTTTTCTTTATTAATGAACCCTTTCCTGTAAGCAATCTCTTCTACACTACCTATACTCAACCCCTGGACACTTTCCAATGTTTGGATGTAATTAGATGCATCAAAAAGAGATTTATTAGTGCCTACATCAAACCAAGCGAATCCTCTACCAAACAATTCCAAGCGTAATTTGCCTCGATTAAGATATTCTTGATTAACACTACAGATATTGAACGGACGATTACCCAAATTTTTAACAATATCAACAACTTGATTATCATAGAAATACAACCCCGTAACTGCATAATTTGATTTGGGATTAGCTGGTTTCTCTTCAATTCCCACAGGGTTATTATTCTTATCTACATTAACTACCCCAAATCTCTCTGGGTCCTTAACAGAATAACCAAACACTGTTGCTCCAACTTTTACTTCTTTAGCACGTTTTAATACTGAAACAAATTCTTCACCACAAAAAATGTTATCCCCAAGGATTAGACACACATTATCTTTACCTATAAATTTTTCCCCTATCAAAAATGCTTCAGGGACACCACGTGGTTCTTCTTGTACAGCATAACTAATAGACAATCCTAATTTAGCACCACTACCAAATAAGTCAATCATACCAGTTATGTCCTTTGAGGTAGAGATGATCAATATTTTCTTAATACCTGCCAACATCAAAGTTGATAAGGGGTAATAGATCATTGGTTTATTGTACACAGGCAATAATTGTTTGCAAACAACTTTTGTTAGGGGATACAACCTGGTACCTTTCCCTCCAGCCAATATGATCCCTTTAGTCAAGATTCTACCCCCAAGATTTTTAATACTATAGCACCTTGTTCATTAAAAACTGTTTGATACTCAAGTCGATCGAACTTTGCCAACATTAATTTAGATTGATTAATACCATAATGCTGAACATAGGTCTGATCAAAAAAGACATATTCGTAATCTAAATTTTTCAATGCAATAAATATCTCATCAGAAGATTTATTATTGAACCCATCCCTTAGAGATAAAACTTCTGGACACCATTCACAAGATTCCTTATCCATCCCTATCACATATTGTGCAGCAGAAAAATCTACTGGAAATACTTTCGTGTTCATAGGTAGGGATTTTAAAAACAATATGCCATCCATGTGGCCTTGACTATAAACACCCTGCCCTGCTGACCAAGGCATTGTATTGATTTGATATTTAACATAACCCCCACTAATAAACAATATGATAATCAATACAAGCATAGCAATATAATGATGATATTTATTGCCTTTAGAAATCCTGATTATACTATCAACCAAATCCCCTATGATTAAACTTACAGGAATTGCTAGCAGCATCCAAACCCTAAAAGGATAAAGATTGATATACGTCCATGAATTAACAGCCAAAAAACATATTATGAACCACACCAAGATTATTACACGATAAGATTTTATCTTAACTTTTTTCCAAAAAGCCATGTAAAATAGCAACCCTATAACTAACAAGATACTTATACCCCACCCAAAACCAATAGGATTATTGATCATATTTGAAGGATTAGCAATAAAATAATCTGTAAATGAGTAAGCCCTATCAGCAGACCCAGCTATCCCATAAGCACCAGATGTTAAACCAAATCGTTTCAATACAGGCATAATGCCGTGCCTTAAGAATGCACCAAGATACCACAATCCAAAAGCCATGATTGTACTTATGACCCCAGCAATGAACATCTTTTTTGCATGATTCTTTTCATTACTAAAAAAAGATATGATTATGTAAGGCATCAAGAAGAACAAACCAAATTTCACTGATTGTTCTGGTTGTACCATAAACAAAGACATTATCATGATAATGGAAGGTATGATCCATGCCTTACCATCTTTTATTTTAGTCAGACAATAAAGTGTGGGAAAAAATAATGTCACTATCAGACTATGTGCCCATATAAAATGACTTAAATAACAAGGTATCATAACTAAAGCGATTGCCCCATACATGGCTTTATTTTTAGACTTGAAGAATGACTTGCTGAAATAATAACAAAATAATATTCCTAAAGAACAAAACAGTGCATTAAAAAATTTCATTGTCCATAATAAACTGGTATCTGGTACTTGTGCTAATACACCTAACACCGCGTCATACCCAGGGGGATAGGGATCCATATAATACGCAATCTTTTCTGTCAACCCAACTGATCTAAACGCAGTATGTTCTTCAGAGATATATTTAACCCCAACAATGTGGGACCAAGGATCATCATCTTCTAACCATGGATAAGCAAACGCTCCTGAAGCATACATAAATAAACTACCAAAGAACAGCACCAAGATTAAGACACTATAAATCTTATTTATTTTAAAAGGATAATCTTTACCTTTCCATTTCCAAAGAAAGAACCCGATTGCTGCAACGAATAGAACTGTAATATAATGCAGAGGGATTTGGAAAAGGTTTAGGACTAATAGTAGCACCACAAATATTCCTAAACCCATCCCAACCCTCATAACCCAGCGTTCTAAAAAATCTTTAGACTCTTTTAAAGGAGGGGTCACTAACAAACCAAGACCAATGCAACAAACAAAAAATATGATAATCGACAACATTATTTAACGACCTCGTATATATTAATATATGGGAGCATGTACTTTGAAGAATATCTTCCCTGCAATAATTGATTGGTTTTATCTAAATCAACATGTGAAACAACTAACCAAATATTTTCAACATTGTCAAAATTAGCTGAATTATATTGATCAACAACCCAATCCAATGATTGTGTTAGATTAGTATATCCACGGTCACATTTAACAGGATTACCCCAATTATATTTTTTGGGTATCCCTGTTAGATAACTTGCACCACCAAGATCTGATGGACCAAAGTAATATCTCTCAAAAGGAATCTGAATCCCGCAACCATAAAATAAAATAATATCAGACTCATCAGATATATCTCTTAAAAGTCCTGCTGTTTTACGCCAGTCTTCTTTTTCATACCATGTGTAATAATTAAAAGTTGATGCTAATAATAACAATATGACACATATCTTAAGGAATTTACTCTCTTTGATACCATTTGCAATGAACAAATAAGCTAATGGAGCTATCCCTGCTAGATACCGTAGATCATATGATCCTGAAATGTACCCCATAGTGAAAGAGATACCTACAACGATTACAGATACGATCAATAAATAAATATTATATTGATATTGGTCCATATGTGATAAAAAAGATCTTAAGAAAATAATTCCAAAGATTGTCACACATAACCCTACAAAGATTATTGAGAACCACCATATTGTCTTGAAATAACTATAATGGAAAAATAAACCTCCTATCGAGTAAAATAGATTAATTATTGAAGATGACCTATAAGTCCCTATAGCATCCATCAGGTAAGTGTTATTCAAATGATAAATAAATCCTGTTAAATACCAAGGGAGTATACAAACTAAGGCAGTAATTTGTGAACTCAACCACTTTTTAAAAAAACAATCGCTTCTGAATAATGCCATCAAAATGTTTTGTGCAATTACCATGTATACTGCGTAATAATGTGTATACAACATCAAGATTGAAAATAAGGTATATAATACATATGATTTATCATTTTTGAGAACATCGAAGAAGTAATACATGGACAATATTGACAATAAAATAAATAAACTATAGTGTGCAGTTTCTTGAGAATAATAAATAAAGAAAGAAGAGATTGCAACCATTAGTCCTGCAGTGTAACCAACTTTCTCACTAAAATATCTCTTCCCGAATAGGTAAACAAAATACACAGACAAAACACCCAAAAAAACAGAAAAACATCTCAATGCAATATCTGAGTACCCAACAAAATATCCCCACAGCTTTGCAGGATAATAATAAAGAGGTGGCTCCATGCTGTGTATTTGAACTAACGACCATATTTGATTTAATGGTGATTCAATTATCTTTGCTTTAATAGATTCATCTAACCAATAACTAGATTTAGTGATGCATAAAACTCTAAAAATTGTTGCTACAAGTATTACCCATAAAAAAGACGGTGTTTTGTTCTTATTTCTCATATTGCACCATAATTAGTTACCTGTGTTTACCAACTATATAAATGTTTCTATTAGTGATTATACTGTTTTTTGGAGAATTTTTTCCCAGACAGTTTTGATTTCTTTATTAGAAACGATTTTGAATAGATAAACACAGAATAGATATATTACAAAAATGAGTATCTTTATCCAGAATTGTGGCCAAGGATCTAACGTAAGCGAGTTAATTATTTGGAAGAAAATGAATGAAATAATAAATAATCTGGAGATAGTTTTATAATCATACTTAAATGAGTAATATCTACTTGCAACATATTGAGTTATGACCAACAGAGACAGATAAGTAACAACTAATGCCCAACCAGCACCAATAGGACCTAACCAGGATATTAAATAATAATTTGCCAAAATAGATATGATCAAACACAATCCCCCTATCCAAATAAACATATTTGTTTTCTTGACATATTGTAAAATCACTGATGGGAACATATATAATCCTTTTAAAACCACTGCTAATGCAACTATCGGTACGATTACATTACCTGGCCAAAACTGTTCTGCAGCTAGCAATCTAAATATTTCTTTTGCAAAAAAAGATAACCCTACTGCACCAACAACCATGACCGTTATCCCATAAGTAGCAATTTTTTCTAATATTTCACAATTATACTTATTATCTGATGCACGGAAAAAGAAAGGTGGCCAGATAGAGAAAAAGGATATAATCACAATGTCTAAAGTCATTCCTAAAGCCAATCCTAAAGAAAAGATACCTGCATCTGATAAGCCAGACAACCTTTCTAAGAAAAACCTATTTAATGAAATCATCCCCCATAAAGCAATTGAATGGGGTAATAATGGCAAACTAAATTTTAAGCTTTGTTTAAATATGTGCCAATCAAAACAAATTTTTATTTTAGGTATAAAACTGATAGTGAAGATTATGAAAACTATTATGGATGCTATTAATCTTGCCCACATTACACCTTCAACACCTTTGTTAAATACTACTAAAAATATTGGGATCGTGACTAGATTAGATACGAACAGCAATGAATTGTAGAGAACATAACTTGTAGACTTTTCTTTAGCCTTATAAAATGCCAAAGGCACAATACTGGCTGCATTAAAAAATACCGATAATAATGATAGAGATACGAAAGGATGATAATCAATATACTTAAAAATATTAAAGGTCCAGGTTAACCACAATGCTATACCAGTAAGAATGATTGAATTCACAAGAACAAAAACCCATAATGTACCAAAAAAAATCTGGGTGTTATGTTGATTAGAGAATCTTATTGCTGCTGCATCCAAACTTAATGTGAAAAGATATAGCAGTACTGTACACATTACCCCTGTTGTTGCAATGATCCCATATTCATCAGTTGTCAGGAAGTGGCCATAAAGAGGGATTAATAAATACGCAATGAAATTGTTAATGAATTGTCCTATAGAATAAACAGCAGAATGTTTAAACACATGCTTTATCTGAGTATACAAACATCATCAACCTATTATTTTATGTATAGCATTGACTACTTTATTAATATCACTCTCACTTAATTGAGGATGTATAGGGATTGATAAATACTTTGATTGCAAACGATTTGTGTTAGTCAGACATGATGTGAATTCATAAGCCGGATGTTTGTTTAAAGGTGTGTAATGTACCTGTGTTTCGATACCTTTCCTTTTTAACTTCCTACGAACTTCTTTTCTATCTTTATCTATTAATAAGACATATATGTATCGATTTGTACCTTCCATAACTGTAAGTGGTCTTGCATTAATAAGATTCTTAAAATAGTGGTCATACTCCTTCCCAATAATCCTACGTTTTTCATTAAAAGTAGGTAATTTCTTAAGCTGTTCTATCCCTATAGCTGCTTGAATCTCATTCATAACATAATTACCAGAAATGGCATGTAGTTTATCCAACCTAAAATGATCATACCTTCTTAACCCATACCATCTTAATTGCTTAATTTTTTCAGCAATTTTCTTTGTATTTGTTGTCACTGCGCCACCACCTGCAGCAGTCATGTTTTTTGTTGGATGGAATGAAAATACTGTAGTTAACCCCATACTCCCCACCATCTGTCCATGATATGATGACCCCATTGCGCATGCAGCATCTTCTATAATAGGGATATTATACCTATTACTAATTTTAAATAACTTTTTGATGTCATAAGGATTCCCCGCATAATACACTGGTAAGATTGCTTTAGTCTTCTCTGTAATTTTATTCTCAACATCCACCACATCAATATTTAAACTGAATGGATCTATATCAGCTAGTACAACTTTTGCACCACATAAAGATACAGCTATTGCTGTTGCACTGAAAGTAACTGAAGGAACGATCACTTCATCTCCAGGTTTAACACCATGTGCAAGCAGTGCGATATGTAAACCTGCAGTAGCACTTTGTACCGCAACTGCATAATTACACCCAATATACTTAATTAAATTAGTTTCAAACTGTTTAACAGTTTTACCGGGAGTAAGTTGATTTCCTAATAAAACTTTGTTTACAGCTACAATCTCCTCTTTCCCTATTTGGTGTTTAGTTAGTTTTATCATTTATTTATCTTTTTGATCATATTCTGAACATCAACTAAATTAATCCAATGATTGTGTTCAATTGCTTTGGGTGTTGCATGGATAATATCTTCTGTTGACCAAATATTTTCCACATTAATATAATCCCCCAACTTGATTTTAATCTTACCCACCTTTACTCCATTGTTCGTGTTGATAATTCTTATACCAGTCAACAAACTCACTTAACCCTCTATCAAAGGAATATTCAGGTTCCCAACCTAATACTTCCCTGGCTTTACTATAATCACATATCAACTCATTAACTTCACCAGGGCGTGCTTCAATATGTTTTGGTTTCAAATTAACACCAAACAAACCGATTATTTTATTTGCTAATTCGTTGATACTGATTGATTTGCCGGTACCAAAATTAAAACAGTCACCACAAAACTTCTTTTTTGAGTTTGCTAAAATGTCATATGCAGTAACAATATCATTAACATACAGATAATCTCTCCTTTGTTCACCTGAACCGTATATCAAAGGTGGCAACCCTTTTAAACATTTATTAGTGAATAAAGATATAACACCACCATATCCACTGGCCTTTTGTTTGGGACCATATAGATTAAATGATCGTACAATGACAATATCCATACCAAAGGTTTTTGCGTAAGAGTAACACATCCTATCTGCACCAATCTTACTAGCACCATAAGGGTGCGGTGCATCTAATGGATGTGATTCATCCATAGGGTTTTTTTGTGCTGTACCATAGACTTCACTCGTTGATGCATAAATCATTTTCTTAACATCATATTGTCTACATAACTTAAGGATATTTAATGTACCCATAACATTTGTTTGATAAGTTGTATCGGGTTCAATTTCTGATTTATCAACATGGATCTGTGCGGCCAAGTGTATTACCACATCAACATTAGTAAAGAAATGTTTAATTTCACTATCACATATGTTCGCTTGGAAAAATTTGAAATTGTTGTTTGCTACTAAACTTCTGATATTAGAAATATCTCCTGAAGCAAAGTTATCCAAACAAATAACCTTATGACCCTGCTTAATAAAGTTATGGCATAAATGGCTCCCTATGAACCCTGAACCGCCTGTAATAAGTATTTTCATATTTCTACCTCCTTATGATACCAATAAACACGTGTGTTGTGATTCAACATTTTATGATTAATAGTATTCATTTTTCTTAATCTTTTTAAATTATTCGAAACTGATCCTCTATTCAATCCCAACATCTTAGCAATGATCACCGAAGTAAATCTCTGATCAGGACATGATTTAAGTAATCCGTATACCTCTTCTTGACTCGTTGAAACCACCTTCCTTAATTTTCTTGTTAAATTTATAATGGGTGATATTACCATCATCATCATACCTTTCAGGGATTATAATGCTTGAATTCATCATAATAAAGATTGTTTTCATGATTTCATTAGGATAAAAATCTGAATGACTTTTTATGAACTCATACAAATCGTCCTTGTTAAATATTTTATTCATAGTATTTATTCTGTGTTCTGTCTATTTAAAGGTTTGGGTATGAAACTGAAAAGGAATGATAACCCGTTAATTAGGTTAGCTTTGAACCCTGCCCTTCTAAAAAGATTATACCAAATAATTTTTGGTCTTAGATAAAATTGCAACATTGCTTTACGCTGCCATTTTACTAAATCTTCTGATGATAACTCATTGCACTCAATTACGGCACCACCCCAACGTCGGTATTCCCTCCAATTATTAGTTAGTAATTTCAACCCACCTTGACCTTTTTTAGCTTGCTGTTGATATTCTGTTCCAGGGAAAGGTGTCCCAATATTGATATATACCTGATATAAATCTAAAGATTTAATAAATTTTATTGTATTTTTTATTGTTTTAACAGTCTCTCCAGGTAATCCAATTATAATGGACCCTCTTGTTTCAAAACCTATTTTTTTTGCTAACTTAAATGCTTTACGATAATCCTCCAATTTAGTTCCTTTCTTTACATTGTTAAGGATCTCTTGATTACCCGATTCAATCCCAAAGGACAACCTAACAAACCCAGCTTTTTTCATTTTTGTTAAGAGTTCTTCAGTAGCGAGATTTGCACGAGTCATGCCTTCACATTTTATCTTGAAAGGTAGATTAGACATTGCATCCAATAATTCGTAAGTTCTTTTTGTATGTACACCAAAAGTATCATCTTCAAAAACTAAATAATCTATCCCATAATCATGGATCAATTTTATTTCTTCTACAACATTATCGACAGACCTATATCTAATCTTTTTTCCTTGCGTAAGATGACCAGAACAAAAAGTGCAGTTGAAACAACAACCCCTAGTGGTCGTGATTGGTGTTACTGGACGGAAACCTTCACCAGTTACACTCCATTGATAATTATCTTTATCTAAAAGATACCTTGCTGGGAATGGTAATTGATCAAGGTCCTCTATCAATCCCCGATCATCTGTATTTACTGGAATCCCTTCTTTCATGAAAGATAGCCCTTTTATGCTCTTAATAGGAAGACCAGCACATAGTTTTTTCAATGTTATTTCTCCCTCACCACGGATAACAAAATCTATATGAGGATCCTTTACAACTTCATTGAATAATATTGTAGGATGTGGGCCACCAGCAACAGTAATTATTTTTTGATCAAATTCCTTGATTAATTTGAAAATATCTTCAGCAGAATGATGTGTTGGTGTAGTTGAACCTATTGCAACCATATCAGGATTCGTCTTTGATAAGAAATCTAAAATTTGTTGTTCCTTCCATTGATTAACTTCTAGATCTTCTAAAAACACTTTATGGTTATCTTCTTTCAATATAGCTGCCAAATACATTAAACCCAATGGTGGATAGTTCACACCAACTTTTGCTGCAGGTTTGTAATCACCGTAAATATCACTATAAGGAGGATTAAAAAGAACAACTTTCATCATTTCACACCTTTTTTGGTTTTTGATCAACTTCTTCTTCAATAGCAGTTAGAGTTACTTCTGTTCTGGGGGTTTGACCATATTGCTTACTGGATACAAGTTCTACTATCTGCGAATCATCCTGAAAAAATATGCTGTTCATCGTATCCAGTACCAATTTAATTAGATTATCAACATCAGGTTTTTTCACATTATGGACAACCCTTTTAGGAAGGCTTTTTGGTTTAAGTTTAAAAAACCTTATTGTAACTTTGATTGGCCCAGATAATGGTTTAGCCGGTTTATGTTTTATCGCTTGCTGTAGAAAAGTTTGTTCGCCTTCCCTGGTCTTTTTAGGTGTGTAAGCAACAGAGAACTTGCCTTTTCTAACTACCTTAGGCCTACCCTTGGGAGTAGGTGTACCATACACTGTAAATTTTATTTCTTGCATTTTTTTGTCACCTTTTCATATAATTCACTATATTTCTTTGCTGCTTTCTTAATACTGTAATCCTCAATAACAAGGTTGCATAATGCTTTCCCATAAGAAGACCTTTTTATTGGGTTGTTCAATACAAAATTAATTCTGGTTGCTATTTCTCTGGGATCATTATCAACAACAAGCCCTGTTTCATTATCTTTAATGAGTAAATGAGTATCAGGAAGATTTGAAGCGATAACACATTTACTGCATGCGCCAGCTTCAAATAAAGCAATAGATGAAAAGACTGTTTTATCTGATAACATTAATACCACGTCAGCATATGAATAATATTTTGGCAATTCACCATTATCAACATTACCAATAAAAGAAACTTTTTCATTTAACCCCAATTCTTCAACTTTTGCTTCCAACATACTCCTATCAGGACCATCACCAACAAAAACCAGGTGAGTACCAGGCTCAACGTGCATCATACTCTTAATTGCTAGCAATTGCCCCCTCTCAGGAACAAGCCTACCCACAACAAGAATGATTTTTTTATTTTTAATAAATTCTTTCCTTTTAGTTGGTTTAAAGATGGTGGTATCCACACCGAGAGGAATGAAAGACCGATTCTTATTAGTTACACCAATCCTATCAGCTATCTCAAACATTTCTGTTTTGTCATCTGAAGTATAATGATTACAATCATCCAAACTTATTTTGATCATACTACGTACAAATTTACTTTTAGAACCTTTCCTCATACCAGTACCTATCAAGGAGATTATGTTAGGTTTATCACCAGCAACATTATTTGCAACAACCCCTCCTGGTACAGCAGACCACCCATGGATAACATCAGGTTGGAATCTATTATCTTCAATTAATCCTCTCAAGAGCATTTTAATAAAGAAAATTGCCTTTGATAATAACGAACAATCACCAAACTCCAAAGAAGGAGCATTAAAACATCTAATATCAATTCCACTTTGGATTGTGTGTAAAGGGACATCTTTTGTGCTTTTACAGACAACACAAACACTGTGACCTAAAGCTGTCAGTTCAATTGCTAACGATTTGACAAATTGTCCTATGTACTCAGTTGGTTTTAGAGGATACCCTGCTATTACCATCAATATCTTCATATAATCTCCCCTCATAAAAATCTTTATTCAATATCTTATCACACTTAGGACACAACACATCATATACTTCATACCAATCCCTATAATGTGGATAAGATCTAAAATCTTTATCACAATTTTTACAAGGCAATACTGCAGACCCTTTCTTGTCCATCTCTTTTGAACCAAACCAAAAAACTATTAGGTGCTTCCACCAAGTTCTAACTTTACCCATCAATTCTCACCTTTCTCTTTTTCTTCAAGATATGTATTTATCTGAACCCTATATTCAGGTCTAATAACATAATTAAGTGACCATTTAAAACAATAAGAAGGATCACTATCAGTTTTTTCTTCACAAACCCATTGTTGGATATAATAACTTTCATTAAATGTGAAAGGAGGTATTGTCTGTTGTTTTTCAAATTTAAACCCACCTGTAATAAACCCAATGATTACCACTATTACAATAACAACAATAATCCCTATAAGGATCTTTGAAGGATGATCACTATCTGTACTTTGATTAGGTGTAACCACAACTGGCCCAGTGCCATTATTCAGTAAATGGTCGTGATTATTTGATTCCATTATCTACCACCATGGTTAAATTCAAATTCCTTTATTGCCCCAATGTGAATTGGTACCAGTCCAAATAGTAACCCTATACACATCCCTCCTATTGACCCGAGGATTAATCCAAGAACCATATCGCCAAACAATAAAAAAATTAGGCTAGCAAGCAGTCCAAGAATAAAGCTCCCACTAAGCATAAGAACCAGCCCAAATAGCAATCCCAAAATTACCCCAAAATCTTTGTGGCTTTTAATTTTATCAAATCCTCCTTTAATTAAGGCAACTATGCATAAATAAACCAATCCGATTGATATATATCCCCCTATCAAAGGGTACAATATGGTCAACTGTAATAACGAATGATGGACTATGGATGGGTATTCTGCCCATAATAGTTCCCATACATTATAATTATTACCAATTGAAATAATTAAAAAGAAGTTAAATATAGCTAACCCAGTACTACCCAACAAAGCAAAAAACATCCCAATACGTTTCCAACTAAAAGGTATATGGATATAATTCTTTGTATGATTGGTTATTTTATCATCCAGTGTTTTTTTTAGTATTTCTTCATATTTTTGTTTGTAAGTTCTTTTTGCTATTTTAATCCCTCCTAACAAGCAATAACATTGGATTACTGCCAATCTTTGATGACTTTACTAAATCAAACCAAGGTTGATACATCTTAAAATTATCAGCAGAACGCAACACACCTGTATATGTTAAAGGTGTTTGTCTGAAAAAGCTAGCCACCCTGACTAAATATTGTATGCACGCTAATTTAAAATTGACGTCTTCACATAATAAAACAATAATGTATTTTACGTTAGAGACAAAAATCCCTTTGAATACATCTTCTAATTCGGTGTCACTTAAGTCAGCATCAATCCTATTCAAAATAACTAAATCATGATCTGTTGGCCAATAACCGCCAGACATATCAAAATCCATTGCATTGCTTCCAGGGAAAACAGTTTTTAATCTATCAACAGTGATTCTTGAATTATCAGCACATACAAAATGTATATAAGGTTTCATTTTTTTGAGTTTATATTCTAGCACAGCACGACCACACCCAGGAGAAAATACTGATTTAATTTTTTTTTGTTCAAATAAATCTGCAATAACATTCGCTATACTATCTAGATGTGTTTCATTATCACAGATAGAAACATATTCCTGCTTATTATCTGGAAGATAAAAACTTGGTTGGTTCTTATTAGACCGTAAACTATCCCAAGCATCTTCATTCAACAAGGTGTCTCCAACACCAAGGTTAGCGTAATGTTTAAGTTTCATCTGGGATAGTAACAACATCATCTGTCTCGCTGCTTTCTTTCACCCTATCAGGAACAGATATGTCATTTATTTCAAGATTATTAGGTAAGTCATAAGACACATTATAGGAAGCCATACATTCATCATAATCCTGCTGGAGATTGTTGTTATTTTCAATCAAATTAAAAATAGAAGAAATACTAAATCCCATAAAAAATATACCCAATAACAACAAAACAATAATAGTTGTCCTCGTTTTTCCACTCATAATATAATTAGTCATTTATCATACCCTCCACAAAATAATCACCAATAGCTAAATAATCAGCACAACCTTTCTTAAACGATCGGACTGCATCTTCAGGACTACAAACGATTGGTTCGCCATGCATATTAAAACTTGTATTGACAAATAAAGGATTGCCAGTAATCTTTTGATATTCTTTTAATATTTCATAATATTGTGGATTTGAATCAGGTGTGACTACTTGTGGTCTAGCAGTATTATCAAGATGCATTACTGCTTTGTAAGGCTTGCTAGCTTCGAGACCATTAAAAGTTATCGTCATAAATTCTGAAGGATATTTCCCTTTTTCCCAGTTATCAAAACATTCTGCAGCACTAGTATCAAGAATACTTGGTGCTAAAGGCATTGTTTCAGTCCTGACTAATCGTTTGTTTATCATATCATTAATCTTTTTATCTGTTGGATCAGCTAATAAAGACCTATTCCCTAATGCACGAGGACCATATTCCATCCGACCATAAAATCTGGCCACAACCTTTTTATCAGCTATCTTTTCAGCAATAGTTTTAGCAATATTCTTCTCTTTAGTGTATGATAATCCTTCCAGAGCTTTTTCATAATCCATATCAGTATAAGAAGGTCCAAAGAAAACATTATTCAATTTGTATGGTTTTAATTCATTAAGTTCTGTAAAGTTAAGAAACGCTGCCCCAGTAGCTATGCCTCCATCACCCATATGTGGATGGATAAATAAGCTGTCAATATAAGGGGATTCCAATATTGCTTGATTTATTCTTACATTTGCAAAAAGACCACCAGCAACAGCTACATCTCTTATAGTGGTCTTTTTAATATAATAATCGACCATCCTACGCATTATCTGTTCGCATTTTTTTTGTATTCCTGCAGCCCAATTAACTTTGGGTAGCTTATCCCAGCTTTTTTTAATATATTTTATCACATCAGTACCCATTAATTGCAGTTTATTAACAGGTTGTCCATCAATAAAATCAATACATTTATCAAAAAACCGTAAAGTATCTTTATACCTACCGTGCGCAGCTAGACCTGTGCATTTTCCTTCATCTAAGAACATGCGCCAACCTAATAAATTTGTCACATACGCATAATAGTACCCTAATGAATGGAATGTTGATATTTCTTTGATTAGTTCTAAGTGGCCATCATTACCAACATAAACACTCGAAGATAGCCCATCACCTGATCCATCTGAAGTGATTATTAGTGCATGTTTCTTGCCACAGGTATAATATGCTGAAGCAGCATGACATTTATGATGATCATAAAAACAATATGGGGCAAGGATACCTATTGATTCTAAATAATTTGGAACAACTTTCCCACGTTTATGCTCAAATATATTTCTTTGAAGATTAGCAAAAAACATTGAACCAACAAGATTAGGGGAATGTTTACATATGAACATATATAATTTTTTCATAAAATCAGGATTATCCCATGATAATCTTGCCATGACTCCCAATGTACCAGCTATGCCCACACCATCAATATCTATTGGTTTAATACCTTCAATCTCCAAAACTTTATTTATTGATAGGATTGGAAGACCGCAAAACATTTTTTGCCTATTAAGCCTTTCTTCATTTACTGCAGCAACTATCTTTCCATCTTTTAACAATGTTGCTCCAGCATCATGGCCCTCAGTAATTCCTAATGTATAAGTCATTGGATCACCTCTGATTCAATTTTTTCCCCCATTAAATCCGCAAACTCTTCTGTAGAATCAATATTATTTAATTCACAAATATCATATACATGACCTAATTCATGAAAAATAGTTTGTGGTTCATGTAGTGTAATTTGAACATCTGTACATATCACTTTATTGACTACACCATCATCTGCAAAATATGACATCACTCTAACATAACCGTCCCTGACCATACTACTTATTTTAATATGATTACCTAAAACAACTGTTGGCCTTTTTATGAATTCTATTTTGTCAACATGTACAAAATATTTAATTGGAATAGAATATACCAATTGTTTTACTTCTGTATGGTTATATCCATCCCCACTTACTATAACAGGATAATTAAATGCATTAACTACTGCAGTTAATAACATGAACGCCATCAAAATAATGATTGTTTTTTTAATTTTATCCTCACCCTTGATCAGCCATGAAACCAAAAGCAATCATTTGTATCCCTGCTAACAGCAAAAATACGGTTATCATTACTAAAGGATACCTTCCTATCTGACCGGTTGTATATAAGATGTATGAGATATATGCTGATAATGAAGCACCAATACCCAATAAAAATAGCCCAACTGAACCAAACAATTTTAGAGGAGCATAATCCCTGAACAATCTGATTAAATTAATCCAAGCACGCCATGCGTAACTGAATGGGTTTGATAATAACCTACTTTTACCACACCCTCTTTTAATAAAGGTTACAGGTACTTCTTTTATATTGAATTTATGTAAATATGCACGGATTATTTGTTCCTGCGTATAAGTATAATCTGATTTAAAATTCAATTCCTTTGCAACACTACGTTTGAATCCTCTAAATCCTGTTTGTGCATCTGAAATGGGTTGTTTTACGATAAAAGAGATCACTTTAGAAAATAACTTGTTCCCTAACCTCTTAACAATAGGCATACCTGTTATTGTTCCTTTAAACCTGGAACCTAATACTAATTCAGCAGTATTCAATTTATTTATTAATAGAGGGATCTCTTCTGGGAGATACTGGCCATCAGCATCTATATGAATAAAATCTGTTGCATTGTAAGGTACTCTTGTATATTTTTTACCGTCAGCATCGTAATATACCTGTTCTGTAACTAAACTTAGGCCCACTTCCATCTCTGTCCTAAATGTTTCAGCAAGACCATAATTCAAAGGATGTGAGAACACTATCGCTCCGGAAGACTTAGCTACCTGGCAAGTGTTATCTTTACTACCATCATCAACAACAATAATACGGTAATCTAATCCAGCCATAACTTTATGAATCCTAGTAATGACCTCGCCAATAGTCCCAGACTCATCTTTAGCAGGTATTGTAATTATAAATCTTTTTTCCACAAGATCACCAATTCTGTTTTTTCTTATAATCCAACAACAACTTGTCTACAGCTTCATCAAGCGTTGTTACGTCATTATTCAACTTGAATTGTCTTAAGACCTTGTGTGCTGAATCAGATATTGCAACATTAATTTTTTTCATTAAAATTACCTCTTATTATTATTTATTAGTTGTTTGTCTATATAAAACTTTCTGAATAGGTATTTCATCAATGTTTATAGAGGACAAAATATTAGCAATCCTTTTGCCAGATTTACCATCACCATAAATGTTTTTAATATCACTGTAATCTGTATTGATCATTTTTAGTACAGCTTTTTTTATCTGGTGTTTATCATGAGGAACATGTATAACATTTCCAGAGGTTTCCCTACCAAATTGCCTTGAACCTATGTTAACTGTACCTATACCAAAACTTGCTGTTTCTCTTATCCCTGCACTAGAATTACCCACCATACCTTTTGAATGTTTTAAATAGACCATAAAATCTTCGAATGGAAGATGCTTAAATGCAAAATTATTTATGAATGGTTTATTTAAATATCTCTTGATAACCTTACTCATTTCTATTGATCCAGCGTCTATATTTGGCCAAATCAGTAATGTTTGGATATTTAATTCATTTAATGCTTCAAGAGTGATCTCAATTTGTTTAGCTGATTGACCATATTCTGTTGTTACAGGGTGTTGTGAAAAAATGATATATGGTTTTTTTGGATTAAATTTTTTATTTGTTTTTATCCCAAAACACTCTTTTAATGGTTTAGTGATATTATTAAGGCCATCTAAATCTGGTGTTCCTACCTGATACACATGTTTAGGATTTTCACCAAGCAATATCACATTTTCTTTAGATTTCTTAGTTGCAACTAAGTGAAGATGTGATAACTTAGTGATTGCATGCCGAATACTTTCATCGATGGTACCTGTTTGTTCACCTCCAAAAAGATGGACAACTCTTCTGTTAGATATTGCTGCTGCTGTAGCCACAGCCAACATTTCATATCTATCTGAAGGAATGACTACAAGATCCGGATTCAGATCTTCTAAAGTATTCATTATCTGCATCATTGTAACACTATTGGTATATACCATTGAAGAAGGGTCTCCACTAGAGAGTGTTGTTTTCAAGACCCTACTGATCTTATAACCATCTTTCTTAATACAATCAATTGATGAACCAAAAAGATCAACATTATGCGATCCCATCACTACCAAATCATATTCCTTTAAATTATCCATGATAGTCTTCATGAAAGGATATTCGGCACGATTACTAGTTACAATACAAATCTTATTTTTTCTCACAAAATCACCTCATCTATACCATTTAAATTTTGCTCTAAGTTTTTTAAACAGCTCGAACATTTTATTATACAACAACATATCCATCGGCAGATGGAATAATCTTAACCGCATCCTAACTCTGGCCAACATTACAAAAAAACTTCCAACAACCTGTCTTGGTTTTAATATTCTATTTTGATTAAGATACTGCAATAATGATGTTCCTGATGCAATGGAACTATAATAACATATTTTCTCAATCAATTTAGGATTGATCTGCCAAGGTGTCTTAACATAACTTGGTTTTGAATATAATTCAATCAATTTTATATCAGCCCATTGTTCAAAAGAGGTTGGTTCCGTAAATAACCCAGATGCAATCAGGTTATCTGAGATTTCACATTTAGGATACGGTCTAAATGATCCTATTGCTGCGCTGACGCCTGGATGGATCTTTGTGATCTGATTATATAAATTTATTGTTTGCATTATGTCTTCCTTTTTTTCATTAGGCAATCCAATCATAAAAGAACATCTTAATTTAATCCCATGTTTCTTTGCCTGCTGTACTGCATGAATGCTTTGTTTAGGAGTAATACCTTTTTTCATAATATCTAATATCCTTTGTGATCCTGATTCAATACCAAATGTTATTTCATATAACCCTGACCTCTTACATAACCCCAATAACTCATCATCAACATGACCCTGCCTAAAATAATCAACCCGACACTCAGCAAACCACCTTATATTCAAATCATTCAATCCATTACAAATCTCAATAACTCTTCTTTTGTTAACAAAAAAGTTATCATCTCTAAAATGCACGAAAGATAAGTTATACTTTTTCACCAGGTATGATACATCTTCAACAACCTTCCTAGCAGAGATAGCCCTATATCGTCGATTGTTTAACACAACATTGATACAAAACGCACATTCTGAAGGACAACCTCTACTAGAATGATATTCAATAGCCCTGATATTACGCCCATCTGAATCTATTTGATTAATATATTGTTCCATATCAATTAAGTCATATGAAGGTAATGGTAACTCATCCAGATTTAATGGGATTTGTTGTCTTAATACCTGTTGATTTGTTTCACCATTACATAAACGAACGAATGAATGTTCGCCTTCACCAACAATAACATGGTCAACTAAATCAGAATTGGCTGTCTGTTCAGGAAACAATGTAGGATGGATCCCTCCAAGAACAATCTTGGAATTACTATTCCCACGGATTAATTTACATAGTTTGATAGTGTGGTCAATTTCTGAAGTCCAACAAGAGATACCTATAAAATCGTAATCATCCTTTATATCTTTAACAACATCATAGTTTGGATTATTCATAAGATCTACTATCTTTACTTGATGGTCTGATTTGATTAATGTTGAAGCAAGAGATAGTAAAGAGATAGGTGCATTACCAACAATATTATAAAAATTCTTTGGACGGATAAGTAGAACTTTCATCATGGTGTAATATCAACTCCAGAAGTATCACCAACACTTATATTTTCCCAAACACTACCATTATATTCAACCCGCATTACCAATGAAGAGTCAGGGATTTCTAAATAATCAACATTAAGACCCAATCTTTCTGCTTTAGCATCCATTGTGTACATTGCAAGACGAGTTTGAGTGATATATAATTCACTTTGCAATTGTGTTATTATAGAGGTTAATTCATTAATCTGTTTCTTTTGCAAGTAGATTTTATCATCACACGTATGTTTATAGGAATCAAGTTCTAGTTTAGATACCCATGTTAAAGTAACAAAACCAACACATATTAAAAATACAATAAATAAGGCCACTTTTAATTCATAATTTGAATTATCTTTTGTCATAATTAACCACCTTAATGATCTTATCTGTCACATCCTCAGTCCAACAGTACTGATGCATATACAACCGATTATCTTTCACTTTAACTTTTTTCAATGTATCACTCAATGCACCTATATGATTTATTTCTGTAGCAAGACCATAATCAGTTAATCCGGTAATATCTTCAGTGTCCATCAGATTTAATATTACTATCGGTTTATTGTATACGGCAGCATCCATTAATGTCGTTGAGTAATGGCCTAACACAATATCACAATTTTCTAATGTTTTACTGACAGATGTTTTTGAATATGTTTGATAATTATCGCCTTTAGCTCTTAAAAAAACTTTTGACCTTTCCTCAGGATGTAATTTTATAAAAAAATAATACTTAGGAAGTTGTTTAAAAACCCCAATAATCTTTTGCTTCATTTCAT
>JGI10211J34971_10001370_pt1 | contig 20196 bp, 20 predicted proteins | sample Etolagsediment_FD_34971 | JGI IMG/M metagenome (IMG submission 34971)
GACTCAACAGATTCAACATGATCAATTCCATCATCAATAAAATGTTTTGCCCCAGTTTGCTTACAAAGCCAAGCTTTAGATCCCCTCTTATGATACTCTCCATTTCCGTGTTCCCTCCTGAAAACCAAAGCCCCCCAATGAATCTGTCCACTTTTGATTCTTCGTTTAATATCAGCCAATGTTCTAGTTCTCAATCCATAAGATTCAGCACCAACATATGAACAACAAACCAATCTCTTATTATATTTAGAGTCAAATAATGTTTCATCATGTGGTAAAATATCCAAAACATTATGCATATCAAAAACAACATCAGCTTTCAACTTCTGTAAAAGCTCTTCCGCTTCAAGTGGGCTGTTTTTCTTAAACAACTCAGTCCTGATCTCTCGACTCTCTTCATCACAATAAGCTATTTCCAAAATGTCATCCCTCATCTTTTCTATACATTTTCCACGAACTTGTTTGGTATCCAATCTCTTTTCAGATCCACACATCGCACAAATGTTATAAAGTGTTCTCACCCTTTTACCACTCTTCAACATTTTATCAATCTTACTTAGATCATGTTCCTTTTCAGAAAGATTTTTTTTCATTGCACTCAATCTGTGATATTCATCCAAAATATCTTTTGGAGGACGCTTCTTGTGATATTTCGATTTGTATTTTTGAACAGTCTCATCTAATTCAGAAATCTCCTCAGTTAATCTTTTCACCTCATCTCGCAAGTTTTGTATTAACTCTTCTTGTGACATATATTATTTTATGTCAAAATACTTTTAAGTTGTGATACTCTACTTTGGTTAATAATTTGAAATATTTATAATATAATTAATTATATATGTTCGAATGTGAAAATTGTGGGAGAGAATTTAAATATAAAAAAAAATTACAACTATCATATTAAAAATAGTGTTTGTCATAGAAATAATAAATTTAATTGTAAGTTATGTAAAATGTATTATAAAAACAAATATGGATTAAAAATACATTTGATTAATAAACATTCAATACACGAAAATGAATATGAAAATTATATTTTGAAAAATAAAAAATATAAAAGTGACGACATTGAATGTACATTTTGTGGAAACAAATTTACATGTAATTCAAGTTTGAATAGACATGTGTTAGAAAATTGTAAAATATTACTTACCAAAAAATCAATCGGTGGTAACTTGATAATGTAAAAAAAAACGAATAACTATATTTTTATGCATACAAGATATAATGTTAAAAATAATTGTAAAATATTGCTTACCAAAAAATCAATCGGTGTTAACTTGATAATGTAAAAAAAATGAATAACTATATTTTTTATACATACAAGATATAATGTTAAAAATAATTGTAAAATATTGCTTACCAAAAAATCAATCGGTGATTTTAAAAATATATTTCGAGACCCAGAACTTTTACAATATTTTTCCAAAATTATTTTTTAATTTTTTATATTTTAAAAAAAAAAGTTTTACACATGAAAATATATTTTTGAAATTACCGATTGATTTTTTGGTAAATGGATTTTACCAAATTATATTAACATCATTTTATGATATATTTTGATTTTATTGAGTCGTTTTTTTTAACCTTCACAAGATAAGACCGATTGATTCTTTGGTAAATTATATAAAAATATATTTGTATATTTCATATACATGTTTGAATGTGAAAATTGTGGTAAGGAATTTAAGTATAAAAAAATTATGAATATCACACAAGTCATAATGTTTGTAAAATAAACAAAAAATATCAATGTGGATTATGTGATTTTACATTTAAGAATAAAAGAAACATAAAAGAACATTTAATAAAAAAACATAAAATAGACAAAAAATGTATAGATAATCATATTATAATTAATTATGATTATATTACACCTGTTTTATAATAAATGGGACAAAATTTTCCCAAAAAAAAAAAATATAAAAACAAATACAATAACATTTAAGCTAATGGTTTTTAATTTGTCCGAGGACAATTACCACCTTCTTCCAAACAAGTTTTCTTATCTGGAAGTTTTATATCTCGTCTGTACCAATATGGTCGTGTTTTATCTTTCAAATATTGTTTTACAATCTTTTTTATATTTTTTACACTATTTTTATCACGTTGATGTTCAATGCTTATTACACTACGTTTGGTTGTCCTTCATGGGTTTTCCATTCAAAGTATGATGTAGCACCGTTGCCATCTGATGTTTATGATTTGATTAAGACGAACAAGATCAAAATCAAGAATTTGAACAAAATTCAATTCGATATTGGAAACCCAGCAACACCTATTGAACACGCTTGTGTACTATTGCCACGAAAAGTTTATGAATTTCTCCCCAAAAAGTATGAAACTCTCATTGAAGAGTTTCCTGAGTATTTTCCAGAGAAGTTTAAGATTAATGTTTTGGATGCTAGTAAATATAGGTATTCTGATCCGATGATTAAGAAAATTGATTATGATCAGTTTTTTGCTAGAGTTCGAGAAATCGAAGCGGAATAAAAACTATATAATATTATAATTCATGACTAATTTATTTATTTTACCACATCAACTTTTTGACAAAAAAGAGTTACCAAAGCCAAAAGGAACAACAATAACTCTTTGGGAACACCCTCAATATTTCACAAAATGGAAATACAATAAAAAAAGATTAATGTTACATATTGCTTCTATGAGTTATTACAAAGATTATCTCAAACAAGCAAAATATACAGTTCGGTATATTAGACACAACGAAAAGTTCACATTAAAAGGTAAATACACAATTTTTGATCCAATTGATAAAATAAAATTTCCGAATAATAATTTGGAAATTTATGAATCACCTAATTTCTTATTAACAGAAGAAGATTATACAAAGTATAGGAAGAAAACTGATAAATTCTTTTTTAATGCCTTTTATATGTGGGGAAAGAAGATTATTAATGTTATTCCAAATGTTAAGTCACAAGATAAAGACAACAGAAAGAAGATGCCTAAAGGTATGAAAATTCCACCACTCCCAAAAATGACTAAACCAGAAAACACTTATTTAATAGATGCAAAGAAAAGAGTTGAGAAGGAATTCCCAAATAATTATGGAAATTGTGATAATTTTCATTTTCCGATTACACACAAAAGTGCAAAGAAATGGTTAGATAATTTTATTAAATGTAAATTCAATAAATTCGGCCCATATCAAGATTATATTGATAAAGACAATGAATATTTATTCCATTCTGTTTTAGCAGCAACAATTAATATTGGATTACTTAATCCAATTGATATTATTGAAGTTATGGAAAAGTATAGAAAGGATAAACCAATACCAATGAATAGTTATGAAGGATATATTCGACAACTTTTCTGGAGAGAGTATCAGAGATATTGTTATATCTATTTTGATTTCAAAAATCTTAACTATTTTGGAAACTCAAAGAAATTAACAAAGAGTTGGTATGATGGAACTTTGGGAATTCCTCCAGTTGATGATGCAATTAAAACCGCATTTTCTACTGGATATTTACATCATATTAACCGACTTATGGTAGTTGGTAATTTCATGAATTTATCTGGACTTAATCCATGGGAAGGCTTCAAATGGTTTATGGAATTTAGTTGCGATAGTTATGAGTGGGTGATGCATCAAAATGTTTTGGATATGGTTTTTTTTATTTCTGGAGGTAAAACAATGAGGAGACCATATATATCAACTAGTAATTATGTGTTAAAAATGAGTAATTATTCTAAGGGAGAATGGTCCGATATATGGGATGAAATGTATAGGAAGTTTGTGGATAAGAATGAGAAGAAACTTTATAAATTCAGGTATTATATAAGGTTATCTAATAAAAAGTCTGTTGCTTAATAGGCTTTTGAATAAGAGAGTGTTAATAAGATTCCGAAAATGATGAAGAATGTGAGTTTTCCGATTTTTGTTTTGTACATTTTTTTCCATTTCCAGTTTATAAGTTTTGTGATACAATAAGCAACAAGTGCTATACCTAGTATATAAATAATATGAAAAATGATAAACATAATATAATACATGTAAAATTCTTTTTTAGCAATATTCGGAAAATTTTCAAGATACATTTTTCGACTTCCTTCAAAAGCTTTTTTTCCAGAAAGTCTAAACAGCATTGGATGAATTGTGGAGTGAATTACTCTTGTCCATAATTTAAAATCAGTGAAAAACATCTTGTACATATCTGGATGAATTTTCATATCCATTGCCAAATCTCTCATATAATAATTTCCAATAACAACATGTTTTGATACATTTAATGGATCTTCTGGTCTAGCCCAACTAAAATTACGATATTTAGGTTTTAATGTTCCTTTGAAATATTCAGCTAGCCACCAAGATTGCATTTCCGCAGTATTCGCTATACTTCCCATTGTTGGACGAACATAACCCACAAAAGCTATACTATCGTCTTTCTTTGATAGAACCTTCTTTGTTAAATCTTCGTAATAGAAATCTTCGATGAAAGGTATGTTCATTTCATATCCGGTTCCCAAAACAATAACATCGACATTTTCGATTGTTTCTCCATTTTCACAAATAATAGTTTTTCCGTCAAATCTCGCAGGGTAATAAACAACTTTTGCTTTTCCATTATGAAGATCACACATAAAAGGTGTTCTTTTAACTACATATTTCCCAAATAGATTATCTGGTGTTTCATTTATTTCGCAGAGTTTGTGATGATTATGAACGCATTTTATATTAGAACCTTGGTACATATTAACTAGAATTTTTCTACCAAATAAATGCCAAAATCCTGACATTGGTGTTGGTAACGAATATTCTAGATAGCTCAAATGTGTATCTGATGGGTATTCAGCTTCTATTCCAAAGAGAAATTCTTCAGCACAAGTTTTGTTTTCTTTTATATAATCCTTATCTAATCCCCAATCTGGAAACCATTCAATATATCGTTTTGTTGTGTAGTACAGATCGTTTGTGTAGTCTAAAATAACATGACCAACATCTAGAGCAGATTTTCCGCCACCTATGAGTAGAACTTTTTTTCCACTAAAAGCATATTTCCAGTCGTATCTGTTCATTTTTTTATAAACAGTATCAGTGTGAATAACATCACCAGTATATCCGACTAGTTCTATATATTTTGGCGAACTGTTTAATCCGGTTGAAATAATGAGTTTATCACATTTGATTATACTTGTTTCTTCTCTCTTAAAAGTAACTTCCCAATTTTCTTTACAATTATTGTGAACTTTTGTTATATTTATTACTTCGGAATTGTATAAAATATAATTATCCAAATTGAATTTCCTTTTATACATTTGTAGATATTCAACATATTGTGTAAAGTTCATCCAAATTGGGTAATCTTTTGGAATTGGAAAATCAGAAAATCCTGAAACAAATTTTGATGATGACCATTTAAACATCTCTTTTTCCAGTACATTATTAAATAAACCATTTTTATCACTTTTTTCTAAAACGACAACATCATAACCACTCTCAACAAATGTTTTACAAGTAACTAAGCCAGATTGTCCACCACCAATAATAACAACCTTCATATAATATTATCAACAATATTTTTAAGATAAACTAAAACTACTTAAAAACATAATACATATATTATATGTTTAGTTTTAGTAAATGAACTTTAACAGCAAATTTTTCGTTAGTAGCATTGAAAGCTGATATCCTTCTGGATGCACAGGTTCGAATCCTGTCCACACTGTTATGTGTGGTGTCCGAGTGGTCTAAGGGGTCAATTTAACATTAATGAGTTCGGTAAAATACTAGACGCGTGGTTTATATACGCAAATACATTCGACATTTATTTTGTTGAACACTTACAGCAATTTATTCACAATACAAATATTGGATTTTGTTATTTAAGAAAGCATAAAGTGTTCTAAACCTTTTATAATTTTTTTTGAATTGGTTGATTCAAAAAAAAATATCGGAGTAAGTGTTTATAATGGTGTAAAAGGTAGGCATGCGGCACCCATTAGTCCGCTGTATCTTGGTGCTAAAATTATTTGTGTGTTTTTGTAGTTATCTGAGCTGGCTTGTAACCAGTTGTTCATTAAACCTACATATCCTGCTAATCTGTATTGTGACATTCCGCCGGAGAGGAAGATGAATTTTGGTGCTTTTCCGGTCCATCCATTTAAGTATTTGTTTCCATTTGATATGAATATTGGTTTTAGAAGTTTGTTCCAGATTTTGAAGAAGTAATATTTATTTTCTTTGATCCAGTTGTCTAAGGAGCTGCTACGATTTTTGTTGTTTTTTGGGGGGTATTCTGTACATGATTTAGATCCAAGATCTTCGTTGAGGAAAGTTTGCCATAGATATTCTCTGTTTTTGATTAATCCACCAGATTTTTCGACTTTTTCTCCATTTTCATTAATAACAATTAATGATGGTGATGTACCGAAGACGAAAGTCACGCTGGATATTTTTTTGTCAAGAATTCCAGAAACGGATCGGCAAGCTAATGAGTGGCAGAATATATCATTTTTTTCGAAATATTTCAATCCATATTTTTTTTCAAAAACATTTGAAATAACATTTTTTATTTTAATTTTATTATTTTTTGTCATTAATCTCCAATTATCGAATATTTTTTCTGTGCTAGCCATACTTGTACAAACGAAATCAAATTTTGTTGTGTTCTTTATTTTCTTTTGGAAATGTTCAAAAACATTTTCCAAAGTTTTTTCACCTTTTATTGAAAATTGTTTAACAGTGGATATCAATAAAGGTATTCTTACAATAGGATTGATTTTATAAACTCCCATTTTTATTCCTCCTCCTCCAATATCTAGACACAATACAGTGAAGTCATAATTTAAAATATTATTTCTCAAATCCTCAAACTGATTTGACATATAATTTTACAAAGATTTTAATTGTTTATAGATTTATTCATATGTAACAGTTACTTTATATGTTGATAATTTAAAGTTTTCCACATCATGAACTAAACTTTTATCAATTTCTTCCTTAGTATATTTGGCCATAACATTTGTATAATCACCATATCCCATACTGACATAAAAATGTCTATGTTTATTTACAATACTCATTGGAAAACATAGGGAGAAAATATAATCATTACACATGATAAGGGGAATAAAGGTATTTGAGATTAGAAATTCTTTTTTCTTTGCGTTATATCTGAAGAAGTAGTAACCGTACATTTTTTCGCGATGTACTTTGTATTTAGATTTGAATATTTTCCTCATTTCAGTATGGATAACTTTGGTCATTTCTTTTAACCTATCGAATTTCTTTTCTATTTCAGATTTTGGTTTTTTTAATAAGAATTTTGTGTGACCAACTCCATAGCAATAATCTCCATCCATTAAGGTTGTTGATCCGAAAGAAAATCTGGCGAAAGCGTTATTGTCATAAGGTACTGGATCTCCTTTATATTTTATTAAGAGTGATTTTTGGCAGCCTTCTCTGTTATAGCTGACAGATTCTAATCCTTTGTTTGTGTAATCGTGGAAAAAATAGAATGTTGGTTTTTTATCGACAAAAGAGAATTTGTATAATGACCAATTTTTTTCGAAAATTTTGTAATATTTTTCAATACCTTTTTCTTTATTTTCTGCTTCTTTTTCTTCATCATATTCGCATATACCTTGGTATTTAGCCATTTTGCGACCACTTAGCATAATTTTGTCTTTTTCAACTTTTATTTCGGAGAGTGTGTTGATCATACTGTCCATTATGAATAGTTTTCCTTTGATATTGTATATTCTGAAATCTTCTCTTTTCATAAGTCTTGCACCAGTTGGAAAACTTTCTCTGTAACGTTTTGGTAAATTATAAATATAATATGGGTTCAATAGTGCTTCCGGTTTTACTTTTCTGTCGATTTTAATATGTCCGTCCTCTTGTAAGTTTCCGACAAAAAAGATATAAACTTCATAGAAATATTTCCAACTCCAAATAAAACTGTTTGAAAAATCAGATTCAACATAAAAATCGTTAGCTAAAGCATTTTGTTTTGGTTCAACGCCAGGAACATATCTTTTGCCTTTGTTGTTATTTTTATTGTATAAAGATTTGAAAGTAATAACATTACGGAAAGTGTATAGTTCTCTTTGATTGTCAATTTTTGCAAAGGACATATTGAAACCGTCATTTTTGAATGGGTAATACATTCTTTCTAAATTATCGAATAAGTAATCAACATAATCATCACTTAGACAAACTAACTTCATATATAATTATAAAGATAAAAACAATTATCAATACTTACATAAATTTTTGACAATATTCATATCGATCTTTATATTTTTGTTTCTTAGATTTTTTATACAACATTTATTTTCTTTATATGAAACTGGTGCTAGAGCTTGTAATATTTTTTTGGATAATTTATTACCCATTTGTAGATGCAACACAACTATAATAATACTAGATATTGTACGGTACATTTCTGGTCCTATATTGTTATATTTTGTGAGACAATGTAGGTAGTTGTTGAATTCTTGGTCTGTTAATTTTATATTTCCTTTGTAACATTCAATTATTGTGTATAAACAGGTAGCAACATCGTTAATGTATTTTGTGTAATATAGTGAAGTGTTTTCTTTTATTTTGGTTTTCAATTTGGCGAGTTCTTTTTTTTGAAAATCTTTTACTAATTCTGGTGTTTTAATTTGAGGTATAAAAATTATATTTTTTGTATTTTCCTGATTTTGCTACAACACGGATATATTTTGTTCGTTTACTTTTTTGTTTCAACTCTATGAAATTAAGCAATATTGGTGGATAAAAATGAATATCTAATAAATATTCGAAGTTTTTACTATTCCAACCTTTGTTAGCTCTTTTAATAACATCAAAAATTTTAGTTATTAAATCTTTCAATAATTTTACGCTATTACACTTGTTAATATTTAATCAAATTTGAATATCTTTGTCACTTGTTAATTTTAAAGAGCCAGTTGGGTAAATATCTAAACACTTACAACTTAATCTATTCATCCTTTTAATTATTGTATTCATATATAAATACCGACTTCCATTGATGTAATATTTTATATCCATTGGTATCTTGTCATTTTTCATTACATCTTGCCAAGACATACATTTAACATTGTACTTTTCCAAATATGAAACAGCAATTTTAAGATAATTCTTGTCCATATAATATACCTTATATTTTTAATATCATCAATCTCAAAAAACAACTTAAAGAGATAATAATCATAATATATGTGAACTTAAACTAGAAAATTCTATAAATTTTATTGGTAACAATATATGAGTTCAGCAGCTTTAAAGCGTCAACATTTTTATGTTATTATTAGATAATGTAAATTAAACTCTTGCAGCAAGCATCCGTTATGAGTTCGATTCTCAAATGACCATTCCTTCCTTCCAATGGAAGGTGGGAAGGTTGTGTTGGTTTAACATTAACAGAGTTTAGCATGTTAAAAGCGTTATCTTAAAATACGCAAAGGTAAATAAAGTAACATTTGAACATTAGCAGCAAATAATTTACAAATATTAAATTTAGGTTCGATTCCTAATTTCCCCATTTTAATGAGGGGAAATTGCCTAATGGTAAGGCGAGTATTGTTAACGTGTTCTGTATTAAATACTTTATAAAACAACAATTTTTTTATAAAGATATATTGCAAAAAAAAAAAAATGATTTTTGATTTTATCAGAGTTTTTTACTATTTTTATAAAACAAGACACAAACAGCAATTGGATAATGTTTATATATTAAATTAAATTAAATACACTTGTGTGTCTTGAACAAAGGGTCTTTTACCGCAATTCAATTGGTAAAAAATTTTGTCTGGAAAACAAACGAGCTATGCTCTGGTAGGTTCAAATCCTACACTAGGTAGCACACACAAGTGTGTCCTAGTCTAAAAAAACACAGAGACCTGTACTTTTATAAAAAAAAATACTATATAAAGGTATTGTAAGAACATTTTCAACAATTCAATCGCATTTGAAGCCGTTTGCGTTGGTTCGATTCCAACTAAGGGGTTATACTCTTATAATGTAATGGTAGCATGACGTATAACGATGTTCTGTAATATTATTTTTTTATAAACGAATATTTATAAAAAAAATAATGGGATAAAAATAAGATTTCATCAAACATAAAAATAATATGTCCAACCTATTGAGTATGGATGTTTTTTTGAGTTCGACGACGTACATTGATGATCCGAAAACTCTGAAATCGTTGTACCTAAATTCGAAACGCGTGAAAAACGCAATCGATGCTAGGTATCCAACTGTTGTTGAACGCAAGATTGCTTTTGACGAGCTTCGTTACGACAGACCATACAAGACAACTTTCAGCCCTCTTGGGGGTAAATACGTTGTTCGTGAATGATTCGAAGATTACGGAACTGTTTGTGTGGAACTTCTTGACGTTCACACTGGCGAGTCCAAGTACAAAATTCAGTGGACAGACGATGATGTCCAAGTTTATATGAGATACTCTTTGTGGATCTTTGACGATGAAGAGTATCTCGAAGTCACTGGAACAAATTTTGATGACTTCGAAGAACTTTTTTCAGTCGTTCTAAAGCTCCCCCCCTGATGAGGAGGAGCCGATTAAGATCGATGAGGATGATCCCGTCTACGAAAAGCTTGAACTCACCAGTATCAACATGACATGCCCAACGTGTGAAACTTTTTATGATGACTTTGACCTTATTGGCGGTCGTTATTACACAGTTGAACACTGTGGACGTGTCAAGTTTTGTGAACCAACGTGTGACGAATGCGGGGGACAACTTCTCCTCACACAGAAGGAGCGATTCGATTTTGACAAAGAGTACAACTCGTATGGTAATCCCTAAAACACTTTTCAGCTTTTTGCTGGAATTTTATAATTGTAAAGAGACAAGCGTGTCTCTTTTGAACTCTCCGCTTATTTTTATAATTGTAAAGAGACAAGCGTGTCTCTTTTGAACTCTCCGCTTATTTTTATAATTGTAAAGAGATTTTATGAAATAATACAAACAAATGATACCTTTTCAACTTGTTTGCGATTTTTGTCAATTAATCCACGAAAATGTTTAATATCGTCTTTATTGTTCTTAATTTTCTTATCTAATTTACGATTCTCTTCTTCCAAAGCACTAATCTTTGTAAGAAGTTTTGCATGAACCTTTTTGTTCCTCTCTTCAAAATGAGATGCGTTTTGATCCATTTTGACCATCAATTCTGTTGTAGAATTTAAATCACGTATACTGTCAGTAGGTAAAACTCTACCTTTCCTAGGTAATTTCTGTAAGGGAGACTTATCCGATTTCACAACAGACGGACTTGATGATCTGGACTTTGGGCCACCTCTATCCTTCAAATCAATAACATGACCTTCAATATTGTCATCCATAATCAATATTCAAGATTTTAAATCCATGATAAATAATATTNNNTTTTCTCTAGAAAAGTGAACTCATGAAATGGTTTCTTTTCTCTAGAAAAGTGAACTCATGAAATGGTTTCTTTTCTCTAGAAAAGTGAACTCAAATCAATAGTTTCAACAACTTTCTTTTCACGTTTAATCTTTATTTTCTTTGTTTTTTTGCCTTGACTTTCCTTACTCTTCATAATCTTAATTTTCTTTGGTCTATTATTACCGAACACTTCTAATTTAGACGCCTGTTTAAACGTACTCTTGCGATTATTCTTAAATGAAGGAATTTTATTATAATTAAACTCCTTCTTATTTAAAATACGATCCCCCAATCTCTTCTCCTTTAAAGCTGGGGTATTTTTAAACGATACCATACAATCAAAATCAATTTCATCCTCATTCTCATCATCCATACAATCATCAATAGTTGGTAATTTTAAAGGTTGTCTTGTCCTCCTAGTATTACTAAATACTTCTCCATAATTATTCTCATTACTCTTCTTATCATCTTTATAAAACTTCTTACTTGAAAAACTAAACTTACCAGAATCTAGAACCATACTATTATCAATAACCTTGCTTTTACTCTTCTTATTCCCAAAAATCTCACAATCACTAATATCAATCTTTTCACCATCCATAATAATAAATTCACCATTCAATAAATTATCTTTCTGCTCTTCTGTTTCATTACCCTTCAATCCAACAAAATCATGAATAGTCGTAGAAATCATAACTTTCTTCTTCTCTGGTTTCTTTCTCTGCATTTTTTTCACAACCTTCTCCGCTAACTTCCTCTGTTTTCTTTCCTCCTTAATCCTTATAATATGATCATTCATTGCATTAATACCCTCTACCCTAAATCGAACAATATCAATCCACAACTGAGTTAACTTTGGTAACGCAAAATTATGCCACCACTCCTGATTCCTATAAATAGGTACACAAGACACCTTCTCTAATCTCCAATAATCAATACCACAATAAATAATATTTGAATCACCAGCATATTTTGCCTCCTCTTTAGCAGCAAATGCATCAATCTCCTCAGCGCTCATTCCAATTGGCATGTAAGAATAAAACTGTTTTTTTTTTTCTTTGTCAAAAAATTCAATAACAGTTCCCTTCTCCATTCCCAAACTGTTATAAAAATAATCACCTTCATAATTATCAGCCAAATATTCATCACGACTATCATACTCAACTATCTTACACTCCAAAAAATCACAACGATCCAACTCACAAACCTCCAATTGACCCTGGACCTGACACCAATAACCTTCTGGAGTTACCCCCGTAATTTCTCTTGATGATGGACACTTAATCTCAACCATAATTCCATCATCAGTAATGCCATCGGGTGATGCACCCAAAAAATTATGTACAGGATGAGCTATACAACCATACTCACGAACAACCACATTATTTCTATGTTCATAAATAGAAATAGCAACATCCTCATACTTAATACCATGCAATATAGCTGCACTTGTAAAAAATTTACGATCTAACACAACCTTCTTCTTCAAAACATTATAATCATAACCATGACCCATATTCAAGGCCGCCCCAAAATCAGAAGCTGTAATCCTCTGATCCCTAAAATCATACCAATCTTGTGATCTCTGTTCAGGTTGAGGCATCCTCTTAATTCTTTCTACTTGTTCATTTAAAAATTTTTGTTTAGTCGATGTTATCCTCGGTAAATCTTTATGATAATGGAATTTTGTTTCTACCATAATATTTAATTACTTAAAATAATTAGTACTTCTTTAAGTAATTGAAGGTGAAAATTTTTCTGGCACCGGAAATTAATGATCTTGATTGTTTGGTGTTTAAAAATAATAAATGAATTTTAATTAGGCTTGTATATACATAAAAAATATGTTAAGCTAAAGTATAAAATGTTAAAGGCTTTCAAAATATTTCCGTTTGGTATAATATGTGGAGCAGCAGGAACTCATGCTTATTATTATTATCGTAATGATAATTTTTTATATGTAAAAAAACTTGAACAATTGAACAAGGAATCTAAGAAAATACAAGAGGAAACAAGAAAAGTTATAAAGCAAACTAATGATATACTCGAAAAAATAGATAAACAATCATTTAATTAATATATAATGAATTAACAGTAACAACATCTCTAATAAGTTTCTCTTCATAACCTTCTAGGATCTTTTTCAATTTGTAATATTTTAAATTCTCTGCGACATTTAAAATCTCTTCAACCATACGGTTAATTCGTAATATTCCTCTCACAAAATTTCCTTCATAAATATCAGTTTCCTCATAAATCTCACTAATTGAACAACCTTTAGCCCACATATAAGCAGGTGTAACAAAATCTAATTTCAATTCATAATCATTATTCATAGGAATCTCCAATTGAGCTTCCTTTTCAATCTTAAACATATAATCATATTCATCCTGAAGATACCAAAGCAAATCAATAACAATATTAGGTACTTGTTTTGGAATATCTTTAATTGTTGTATATGGATTTCCCCTACTTTTCTCGTCAATAAAAGCTCCAAGAATCGCAACAATATCTTCAAATTTACACTCTTCCAAATATCTATTGTAAATTAATTCAGTGAAAATCAAGGGATTACAATCATTTACTTCAATTGCAATTAAACCTTTTTCAGTCAACTTATCATTTTCATCAAGATAACCGTCCCTGAGAATCTTCACAATTTTTTTGACATCATTCAAAACGAAACTCTTTTGATAATCAATCTTCCTTTTCAATTCATCCCTCTCTTCCAATTCTCTCTCCAATTTGGTAACCACATTGTAAACAAATTTAAAATAATCCCTCTTCTCAATCTGCTTCATCTGTTTAACTGTTTTCTTCCTATCCTTATTATTAAGTTTAATAACTTTATTATTAACCTTAACTTCCAATCTAATATACTTCTCAATTTCTGCTACTTGACTCTGATCCAACTTTTCATACTCGATATTATCAACTTCACCCAACTCTTCCAATTGCTTGTTATACTGACCAATAGTTCCATCAGTTTCCGTACTAAACAAAGTTGTTTCAATGAACTTATCAATTGTTAAGTCATTATTGTGTAGAGCTTTCAAAATAAATTGATAAGACGGAATGAATTGTGATTTAATTGAAGGACTTTTTCCACTCATTATCCCTTTAAGAGTTGCATAATTTGGAAGATCCATTGTTGGGAGAATAATAACAGTTCCAAATTTATCCAAACCACGACGACCAGCACGTCCACTCATTTGTAAATATTCATCCGTTCTTAAATATCGCAAACCATTATTATCAAACTTCTCCAAATCATTAAAAATTACTAACTTTGCAGGCATATTTACCCCTACAGCAAAAGTCTCAGTTGCAAACAAAATCTTAATCAACCCTTTCGCATATAAAATCTCAATAATCTCCTTCAAAATAGGAATTAACCCAGAATGATGATATGCCACACCCTTTAAAAGTTGAGCATGAACATCTTGATATTGCTGAAGATGACCATAGAAATCTTTGTACTTTGTTAATCTATTTCTAAAAATCAAATCAATCTCTTTTCTCTCCTCATGTGTAACAAAGTTACCAATAATCTCCCTTGCACATTTCTCACATTGAACCCTAGAAAATTTGAAATAAATTGCCGGCAACATCCTCTTCTTCTTTAAATGATACACAAAATCATTAATAATCGATGAATAATTCCTCTTTCTATACCTTTGCTTGACCTCATTATAATTATGAAAATTACCATGCTCATCAATTATCTCAATCATCTCATCATTGTCTGGTGACCAAAAGTAATGCTTCAAAGGAACAACTCGCTTCAAAGTAGTAATCAAATGAATCGGTTTCTTCTTAATATCACCCAACCAATTAGCCATTTGATCTGCTTTATCAACAGTAGCCGACAAAAGAACCAAATTAACACTCGATGGAAGCAAAACCAAAGTTTCCTCCCAAACCTTACCACGATCTGGATCATTGATATAATGAACCTCATCAAAAATCACTGCTCCAATTGAATCAATACTTAATGACGATCCACCAACTTGTCCTTTTGGTTTAAATAAAATATTTAAAAGAATTTCAGTAGTCATAATAATACAATCCGCATCGGGATTCATTTTAATATCACCAGTCAGAATACCAACATTCGGAAAATGTTTCGAAAACTCATCATATTTCTGATTGGAAAGAGATTTGGTAGGAGAAGTATAAATAACTTTCTTTCCCTGACGCAAAGTATGTGCTATTGCATAAAGCGCAACAACTGTTTTACCACAACCTGTATGAGCAGTCACAAAAACATTTTCATCTTTCGAAATCCTGTAACAAGCTTCATTCTGGAAAAGATCCAATGGAAACTTGAATTCCATTGCAGGATCTTCAATTTCATTTTTGACTTTATTGTCATAAATAGTTAAATAAGACATTTATATTTTATGCTCCAACGCTTTAAACCTTCGTCTCAACAGAATCAGTTTTATTTTTTTTGATATAAAAATAGTCTGCGTAAAAATAAAATAATCACATCAAATACTGGAAATTATTTTATTCAACTATATTACACACAAAATTATTAACTACCAAACCAACCACTAAACATACTACCTTCAACCTTCTTCTCTTCACCAACTTCTTTTTCTTCGATTTCATTAATTAAACCCATTTTTAATTCAACCTTTTTTTCTTCATCATCACTATCATGTTCTTCAACAATTATTTCTGTTCCTTGTGTCATATTTGACCCTTGTGTCATATTTGACCCTTGTGTCATTGAAGGATAACTTTCAATCTTATTACTTTCTCTAAATTGAAATTTCAATAAATTTTTTAGTTTTTCAATACCAACAATGGAGTAAATATTCATTGCCATATTTGCTCCAACTAAACCAAATCCAAAGACTATTACAAACAATAAATCTGCTTCCATTTTATTATAATAAATGATTCCTACTTTTTAAGCATATTTAAGAGTATGTTATATTTTTTATTTAGTTATGAATCAAATTGATCAGTATAATTTTTATTTGAACTTTAAAAAAGAAATAGATAATATGAAATTCGAAGATTTATTATTTCTTTTAACAAAATATGGAATATATTTTGATAAAATTATTTATAATATGTTTATTGAAACAATAAACAAATCTGAATTAAAAGAGTGTGAAAAAAATTTTATGAAGAAATTTGTTTACTTACAGGTTTACTAAATCTTTCATTAACATATAAAGCAGGTAAAGTATCCATCATTGTTTCCAATCTTTCATATTTTACTTTTAAATTTTGTTTCGTTTCCTCTTGAACAGGTGTTAAAGTTTTCTCATATTTCTTTGGAAACTTTTCTTTTATTTGATCAGGTATTTTTAAATAACTAAATATATTATCAAGATTATTCCATAGTTCTTCATATTTTATACAAATAATATCATAATTTACGTGATTCTTTTTAATGACGTAATTTTTAAAGAAGTTTTCTAATCCGAAAAGATCTTTTGGATGTTTACTGTAGTTGAGTCTGACTTTTTCCTTTTTACTAAAAAATTTTTGTATATTTTTATTATGTATGTTTAATCCTATATTTGAATAGTGACATCTTCCCCAACCTTCTGTTGATAATAGGGATGTTGATGGTTTTCTATAAATGTATATAACTGTGATCAAATCCCTTAATTTCTTTCTGAGGACTTTATGATAGTTAAACCATTCCATTTTTTTATGAATTTTTGTTTTTTTGATTGCTGTTAATTTTTTAGGTGGATATCTTGAATGTATATGGTATACAATGTAAAATTTAGATAAAAATCTACAAAGCATTTTACTAGCACACCCTCCGTAGGAACAAATATAGAATATTCTCATTATTGTTTATAATTTATTTTTCTTCGACAAATTCCGCATTCTAATTTATTTATATTGGTATTTTTGACGTACTCTTCGAAGCATTTTTTGTGAACAACATGTGTACAATCTGAAAAACATATGGTTGGGGTTTTTGTATAAGTTACACTTTCCAAACAAAAATAACAATCTTCATCATCTTCCCTTGATCTACAATTATGACTTCCTAATAATAATATGTTAAGACATTTATTACATTTGTTACAATGAAAAGTATCATCTCTTTTACTAGAATAACAATAACCACATTGATTACAATGAAATCTATCCTCATCAGTTATAATTTGACATTTGTAACAGACATAACTACCCATTGATTTTGAACAATGTGAACATTTTGCTCCCCATGGTCCGATTTTTTTACAATATAAACATAAAATGTCAGAATATCCATAAATTTTATGATCTTCATTTTCATCATGACAATATCTACAATCATAAATTTTTTTACAAATACCACAAACATACATATATTTTTTCAAAGCATGTCCACAATTTGCTTTTTCTACAAGTTTATACATTTTCCCATTTGACCTATAAACTTTTTCACCCCTTAATATAATATCATCACTTTCAATTTTATTACAACTATTACCCATTATTGGTTTATTAATTCTATTATAAAATGAGATAAATCATAATCTCTGAATATCATTTTTTTTTTTTATTATACAAGTTAATTTATTAATCTTACATTCAACATCCTTATTTACAAACTCATCACTTATCTTTTTAGACACACTAAATTTTATATCTTTTCTTGTGTTTCTTCCAAATACCTCCTTAGTCTTTGTGTGTTTTTTAATAGCTTTTACAATTTCCCATTTTTTTTTAAGTCCATAAACTCTACAGAAATTGTTAATAAATTTTCTGTAATTTTTTTGTAACCACCCTAAATTCAAAAACACAACATTATTTCTTTGATCCAAAAAATTTATTAAAGAAGCACGTTTTAAATATCTCAATTGAATCAAGTTATATGATGTTTCTGCACTTACATAACTCAATTCATCNAATCTTTNANTACGCGTATCTTTGATTATTTTCTTCTTTATAAAATTATCAAAATTATTATACCAATTAATATGATAAGGTTTTCTATACATAGAATTTAACCATGATTCTAATTCCCTTTCTGTATAAATATAAATAACAGGACCTTTCAATTTATTCAATAATTCTGATTTCGGAAACCCATGCTTCCATCCACTACCTTTACAATATCTACCATCCAAAACATTTACATTTTTTATATTTCTTTTTAATAAAAGCTTCAAGAAATTTGTTCCCGTATTTCTCTCACCAAAAATTTTAATTTTTACTCCTTTTTGTTTATTAATTTGATCCAAATAAACAAAATTTTTTTGTAAGAGTTTATTCATATAAAAAATATGAATATTTAATTATTCCTTATTTCTACGAAACATTGCTTCATCTAAATAAAGATTTTCAACATCATCCCTCAAAATATTTACACTTAACCCACTAAACTTATTAGTCCAAATCTTAACAATACAATTATTAGTCTTTGGACTAATAGACATTCCAGTCAAAAATTTGTAATTCTTTTCATCCTTAGTCAATTGACCCATCATAAACAAATAAGATAATTCTAACCAAAAATTTTTACAAAGTTTTTTTGATATCTTAAATGTGAAAATCCCACCATTTATATTATGTTTATCCTCATAAACAGGCTTTATTCCATCCTTCATCAAAAAAAACATTCCTGAAGTAAAATTATTTATTCTTTTATAAGTATACAAGAAATCGTCAAGAGAATTTATATCAATAACTTTTTCATAACTTTCTATTCCCCAATTATTGTCATTCACTTTATGAAACCATAATGTAACGTTATTCGACATTACTACTAACTATGAATTTTTTTTTTAAATCTATTTCAAAATATCAAGAATTTCTGAATGATAAATATGTTTACTCACATCAATAAAATCGGGTCTTTGCTTTCTCAACTGTTTTTTATACTCCCTCATACATATTGGACATTCCATCTTATCCTCCTCTTCCTTCATCTTACAAAACCATTCATCCAAACAAGGAAAATGGAATGCATGCCCACACTTCAAAACCCATAATGTTTCCAAATCAGGTTTCTCCATACACATTATACACTCCTCTGTTAAAATTTCTTTGTTAATTGGCTTATGACTCTCACAACAAAAATATTGCCCCTCAGGAATCTTACACCTACATTTCTTTCCTTTTTTATTTAATCCAATACATCTAGACATCATATTTTAACTCACCCTTTTTTTAAATATAATTTTATTTGTTTCCTTTGAAAAATAAAGGTATTTTGAGATTACCAAATGCATAACTTAAATAAAAATTCTCAACATAATTTTCTCCATCAGGACTTACCAACCATTCATGTAAACCCTTCATAGTATTTTCATAAATTTTATCTCCAACCATATCTAATGATGCTAAGTTATCATTTGGTATTCTATTGAATTTATGGAATTCAAACTTATTTTTATTAAACCTATGTTCATTTCTCATATAATTTTCAATACCTCTTATAGAATTGCTTATATCTTCAGAATGAAAAGGAATCTCTCCATAAAGTGAACCATCTGATATATTATATAATACAACAGTAACAGTATCGACATTACCATTATTACTATTACTATTTGCTGTACTACTATTGTTATTGTTATTATTTCTTGTGTTATTATTATTATTTCTGCTACTGTTATTATTCCTAGTACTGGTTGGTGTTGATGGTGGTGTGCCACCTTTTTTTGTGCTTCTTCCGACTATTCTCCATTTCCATTTTTTATCTTTTGGATAATAAACGTATCCAGCGACTGCTCCATTTTTAAGAACTCGTTTCCCCTTAATTTTTCTTGGCATTTATATATTATTTACTAGATTAAAAATAAATTC
>JGI10211J34971_10001371_pt1 | contig 20192 bp, 16 predicted proteins | sample Etolagsediment_FD_34971 | JGI IMG/M metagenome (IMG submission 34971)
AATTGACAAATCCAGATCCTCTGGGGTACTCAGAGATATTCTCGGTGAAACTTACAACGGTACAATTGTCAGTGATTTCTTCAGTGCTTATGTCAAATATGCCAATAAGATTCAACAATTCTGCCTGGCTCATTTGATTCGCGATATCAAATTCCTTGTAACTCTGCCTGACAAGGGCGACAAATGCTTTGGGCAAACCCTGCTGATTCAATTCAAGAGATTGTTCCATGTCTGGCATCTTCGGGACAAAGTCCCAAAGGACAGGTTCGCCCGAATTGTGTTCAAAATCAAATACAGGATATTGACCTTGGCCGAGCAACAAGACTTGCCATCCAAATCGAACACACTCGCCAAGCGTTTCCGCAAGCATGGTGATGCTATGTTTCGATTCCTGTTTGACCCTGCTGTGCCTCCTACAAACAATGCTGCTGAACAGACGCTTCGTCAGGCTATTATTGACAGGCGAATTACTTAAGGCAGCCGCTCTTTGATGGGCAGACAGTGGAACGCGCGCATCTGGACTGTGCTGGCTACCTGCAAAAAGCAGGGTCGGTCCAGTTGGCAATTCCTTCAAAACGCATTGTCCGCTTATTATTTTCAAACTTCTACTCCATCTCTTATCCCTCAGGACAACTAATGGCCTGAACGGTTACAAAATGAAGACGTGCTCTGTGAAAGGATAGAGATGATTTGGGGCTTAAAGCTTCCGCGGTCAGGACCGGCTTAATCAGATTGAACCGCGTGTGTTTGTTGGACATACTCTCGCCGGACATCTGCAATCAGGGCCAGCATCCGGCCGGCCTGAGCGCGGGTGTCAGTGTCCGGATGCGTCACCCTTGCGTTCCATTTGCGGTATTCATTGTTTAACTGTTGTCGAGCCTCCTCGTCGCTCATATCCGCCGTTACACCCAGAATAAATTCCATATCTTTGGCTTCATACATACTGACCGGCAGGATTTTTTGTACCATTGCTCGGAATTTGTCCGCGTCAACTTCCAGCAGACCCGCCATTTGGCTTAAAACGGCGGTTTGCTTTCCGTCGATACTGCCGCCTGTCTTCACGACCTGCAGGCACAGTTCCATCGCGTCATAACGCTCTATAATCGTCGCCTTTTCGGTTATTTGGCAGCAAATTGACTCGATGTCAAACTCGCCCCCTTTTCTGCAAAGCCCAATCGCATCTTCTAACGACCGTTTGAATCTACTGCGGATATGAGCTTTACTTTCTTTATTCACCGAAGCTTCAACTCTGCCGCTTATCCATTCATCAATAACCTTAATTCCTGCCTTATTCAATTGCCCGCTTGAGTAGCAAAGAGGCGCCGCTAACTGCACACTTAGCATTTCAGCTTGTTGGTGGTTTTCTCTTGCATCGATATATCCGGATTCATGGTTTTCATAATCGATTGTCGCCGTTGCACAGGCCAGCTCGTCTCCGCCGGCCTGTGAAATTATCGACGTTATGAACTTTAGCTTCCTGGTGCCTTTGCGGGGAAACTTCAAAAAAACGGTGCGAATCCCTGTAACCGGAACCCATGTTGACAGGTGAGTCTGGCGATGTGGAAGTTTGCCGATATGTGATTTGAAGCAAAAGGCGGGCGAGTCTTCCATTTGCCATTGTTTAGCCGTACACAGGACGGGCTTTGCATTATTCGGCCCATCCTGCACATCCGCAATCAAGACCTGCACATCTGCATCGTACATATCGGAGGGGGCCGTAACACAGCCCCGCATTTTCACTTCGAAAGCGGTTTCAGCGCTATCGGGGCTGTCAGTGTTTATGAACTCTACCCTGCAATGAAGACTGTCGCTATTGACCGTATTGGAAGTTGGAGTGTTGTGTTTGTGAGCCCACCGTCGGCCCGTGCCGGGGTATATCAAGCTAACTATCATCACCAGAACAATTAATACAAGGATAACTTCGAGCATACATAAATCTCAATGCCGATATCATTCCACCTTGAAGCTTTCGAGCTCCTGTGCTTTTCGTTTCACATTCTCCCGGGTTAGTTCGTCGTTCTCGCCGACGCAAAAATCAACCTCAAGAGTTCTGCCTGATTCCTCGTCGTCGAACCTGCAGTGCATTCGCTGATTCACGTCGTAGCTGTAAGTGACCTTAATGGTGCAGCCTGCGGGGCGGTCGGGAGGCAGTTCAAAAATCTCCGATGCTATCTTGTTAACATAGTCAGGGTCCTTATCTTCACCCTGAGTTATCGTTACCTCGACCTCCGTTTGACCGTCAACCAGCGTATAGAATTGCTGTGACTCCTCGCAGGGCAGCGGTGTATTCTTATGCAGGATGATAGTGTTCTCAATAACATGTTGGCCCGTCTCGGCGTTTTTTGGAGCGCATATAGTGCCATAGCTGTGATTGCAGACATCCTTGAGTTTAACATCTTTCAGCCCGCTTGAAATTCCCGCTGAGACCTTATTTGGCTCGTCTCTGAGCTTGGTCAATCCCGCATGTAACGCAGCGCCAAGCGCGACACACTCATCTACGTTAACCACTGTCTCGGGGCCGAATCCAAACTTTTGCTCAAGCCGGTTTTGAATTATGGGTATCCGCGTACTGCCACCGGCCAGGATTACTTTGTTGATGTCAGAGGGCTGACACTTGGCTTCTTCAAGTATGACCTCGACGAGAATATCGGTTCGGCTTACGAGTGGTTCGATGGCTTCTTCAAATTGCTGACGGCTGATTTCCATCCGCATGCTCCCGGCCTGGCCGTACAGCATCTTTTTCGCTATGTCCCTTCTCGAAAGGGTCTTTTTAACATCTTCGGCCTCATCCTCATGTTTTGCTCTGTCCTCCTCGCAGCTAATCAGGTCCGCGCCGAATTTATCATGATATGCCTGTTCAAAGATTTCCAGTATCTTCTTGTCAAAGTCGATTCCTCCAAGTGCATGGTCTCCCTGAGAACAAACGATTTTTATGTCCTTACCTTTGATATCCAGCACGGTAACATCAAATGTTCCGCCGCCAAGGTCATATACAAGTACCCTTCCGGAAACATCGTGCGTCGTAGCATAGTACAAAGCTGCGGCCACAGGCTCATTGACGATTCCAATGACATTCAGACCTGCCATGGTGCCGGCGTCCATTGTTGCCTTTCTTCTGACCTCATCGAAGTGAGCGGGGACGGAAATAACCACATCGGTAACATCACCGTATTCGGCGTTCGCATCCTGTTTGAGTTTTTTCAAAATCAGACTCGACAATTCCTCAGGCGTCCAGTCTTTACCGTCGATGCACTTGCGATAATTCGCGTCGCCCATATAACGCTTAACCCAGCGAGCAGAACGCTCAGGATTTAGATGTCGAGAATTTATCGCTTCGACGCCGACACGAATAATATCGCTGCCTGCTTCATCAAAATAGATGGCCGATGGGGTAATCCTCTCGCCCTCAGCGTTGGGCACTATCTGGGCTTTGCCGATACTATTGAGTATCGCAAACGCCGAGAACGTTGTACCAAGATCAATACCTGCTAAATTACTCATCTTCTCTGTCCTTGTTCTTATACATTACATACAAACTTAGCCATAAAGTCTTACCTGTGCTGCTCTTACAATTTTTACGTCGTCGCTGTTTAAAACATACTGGTATCCAGGCCTGACTACCTTTGCAATCTTGCCCGACAAACGGGTTTTTTGGGTGCTTTCCCGTTCCTGCACCGCCTCGACGAGTTTTTCCAGCCCTTTGTAATCTGCGTCGATTTGGGGCTCGAATTGTTCCACGCCGCTGGATTCAAGGGCAAAAACGAGCTCGTCCCTCACATCTTCGAGATGACCGGTCTCCTGGTCCTGCTGAGAAAGTTTTCTGATACGCTCGTTAAGATTATCAATACAACGGATAATACGGAGACAGAATCGCTTTATGATGGTCCAGTCGTAACCTTCCTGCAGTTGTTTGACTCTATCTTGTTGCTCGGCGGCAAATTCACGGATTGCCGAGACTTCCTGCGTAAGTTCATTCAGACTGTTGCTAACCGGCTCCGTTGACATAAGTTTCGCTATCTGCTCGGTTACAACCGAATGTTCAAACTGTCCCGCCTCTTTGCCGAAACTTTCAGCCTGACTGGAAAGCGATTCCTTGAGCTCCAGTGAATCTGCTGGCCTTTGATGCCGGCGTCTATGGAAATGGCCCGCCCCGTCGTTATATCGACTCTCATTTGGCTGTGTTTGTCGAACTCGCCGATTAGAATCCGTGTTGAGACGGGCCGGTGTTTCCGCCTCTGTGTTCTCACAGACCCGTCCCTCTTTAACGACCTCTTTATTCACTTGCATCGAGCATCTGAACTTCCCGGCAATAGACGGAATAACACACTGCGAATGATATATGAGGCCAATAAGGACTCCCCCAAGAATACTTACGGTTGACCCGAATACAATTCCACGCACCAGCTTCATTTTCTTCTTGTATTTACTAACTTCCTGACGCCAATTATCTCCATATAGAACATCGGCAAAAATCGGCGGTGATTTCACGCCCTTCGCCAGATCTGTCAAATCCGCCTTGAGCTTGATCAGTTGTTCTTGCTTCAATTGTTCTTGCGTCTTTACCCCTCCCTTACCGTCGTCCACATTGAAACACTCATCCGTTTCCTTGCCGTACTTTGCCTTGTAAGAAGCTGTTCGGCGCTCTTCTCGGACTTTCTCTAAAAATACTCCCACCAGACCTGCTACGCCGGCCAACATGAAAACCAATGACCAAATGACCAATCTTTTATTCATAAGTTCCAAGTCGTACAGTTATTTGTCTATTTATTAAGCGCAAACTCGCCAAGTAAAATATAAGTAACAATATCAGCCCCGTCAAACCGTTCGCCGTCGGCATTCCTTAACTTACTCAGGCCCGATAAAATAAACCTCTATATCGGTAATAGCAGAGCGAAATTCCCCGTGGGCTATGATAACCGCCACAAGGTTTTTTTGTACCTTCTTTGAAAAGGCCGCCCTTATTTTTTCTTTTCAGGTGCAATCCAATTAGCCACCTACCGACTGCACAGCCTCAGGTAGCCATTTAACTGCCTAACCCTTACACTATCTGAACCTTTAGAAATGAATTATTGCATATTTCATACTAAAATGGTATACTGACAAACCTGAAAGGTCGTAATTTGCTTATTTCTTGATTACGGAGTTTTTGGCAAATGGTTAAAAATGTAGCGATAGCAGGTGTTACCGGTGCGGTCGGGCAGGAATTCTTAGCCATCCTGGCCGAGAGGGATTTCCCTGTCGACTCATTGAGGGTCTTAGCTAGCAGCCGCTCAGCTGGTAAAAAGATCGCGTACAAAGGCAAACAATACTCTGTCGAGGTCCTGAGTAGGGACAGCTTCGACAGGATCGATATCGCCCTGTTCTCCGCTGGTGCCGCCCGCAGTAAGGAATTTGCCCCTTCTGCAGTCGAAGCCGGGGCTGTAGTTGTTGATAACTCTTCCGCATTTAGAATGGACCCCGAGGTGCCTCTGGTCATCCCCGAGATAAATCCCGAGGCAATCGGTCAGCACAAGGGCATAATCGCCAATCCTAACTGCTCAACCATCATCGGCATCGTGCCCGTCTGGCCGCTGCACAAAGCCAACCCTGTAAAGCGCATGGTCATCAACACCTACCAAGCTGCGAGCGGAGCCGGTATGGCCGCGATGCTCGAACTCGAGCAACAGTCAAGGGAAATCCTTGAGGGTAAAGAGCCGACCTGCAATGCCATTGAGTATCAGCTTGCCTTCAACGTCTTCAGCCACAACTCAGCGCTGGACGAGAACGGCTACAACCTCGAAGAAGTGAAGATGGTCAACGAAACCAGGAAAATCTTCAACTGTCCGGACATTGCCATCACCTGCACCTGCATCCGTGTACCTGTCCTGCGGGCACACTGCGAAAGCATTAATCTCGAATTTACCGACCCCATCACACCTGAGCAGGTTACTGAGCTTTTGAGCACGGCTCCGGGCGTAAGCGTGCTTGACGACCGCGAAAACAATCGCTTTCCGATGCCCATCGACGCGACCGGCAAGGATGACTGTCTGGTTGGAAGAATCCGTCAGGACGCCTCCATCCCGGATGACCGTGGAATCAATATCTGGGTCGCCGGCGACCAGTTGCGCAAAGGTGCGGCACTTAATGCCGTCCAGATTGCGGAAAAATTGCTCTGATTCGGCCAATGGCTGTTCGAAATATAAAACTTACCATTTGCTATGATGGCAGCGGCTATCACGGTTGGCAGGCCCAGCCGGACGCCCAAACCATTCAAGCCGAAGTTGCGCGGTCAATTGAGAGGCTCTGCGGTCAGAGTATTCACGTCAACGGTGCGAGCCGAACTGATGCCGGCGTAAGTGCGCTGGGGCAGGTTGCCAATATCAAAATCGACACACCCATCCCGACCGAGAACCTGGCAAAGGCCCTCACCGAAATCCTGCCCGATGATATCGCCGTCGCCGAAGCTATTGACGTTCCCGATAACTTCGACGCAATAACCTCGGCAAAGAAGAAACTTTACCGCTACACGATTTATACAGGGCCCACCCGCCCGGTCCTGCAAATCAGACACTGCTGGCACCACGTTGGAAAGCTTGAAACTACCGCCATGGACAAGGCCGCTAAGCTTCTGGTCGGCACAAAGGACTTCAAATCCTTCGCTTCCGCGGCCGATAATCGCCAAAGCTCTGTCAGAACAATTATCAATTGTGAAGTCGAAGCCAACGGCGAATGGGTCTATATTGATGTTGAGGCCGATGGTTTTCTGTATAATATGGTACGCAACATTGTAGGAATGCTTGTTGAAATCGGCCGCGGACGCTGGAAGCCGGAAAAGACAACCGAAATTCTTGAAGCCAAGGACCGCGCCGCAGCAGGCCCTATAGCTCCCGCTGTAGGACTATGTTTAATGCGAATTGATTATTAAACGACTGAAAAATGAAAATCGTTCACATAATAACCCGGCTGATACTCGGCGGAGCACAGGAGAATACATTGATTACCTGCAAGCTCTTGGCCGAGCGAGGTCATGATGTAACGCTCATAACAGGCCCCGCTCTCGGGCCGGAAGGTGAGCTTTTCCAGCAGGCCCTGAGCCAAAAATACAGAGTTGTCGTAATTGACAAAATGCGTCGCGCCATACATCCGCCTTACGACGCGATAAGCTACCTCCAGATTAAAAAGCATCTGAAGCGGATAAAGCCGGATATCGTCCACACCCACTCTGCAAAGGCCGGCATATTAGGCCGATACGCCGCGCACAGCCTGAAAGGAAAGCTGCCGGGCAAAGGTCAAAACTTTCCACATGTCGTTCATACAATCCACGGCCTGGCGTTTCATCCTTACCAGGCGAGATGGCTCAATGAGTTCTATATCGCCATTGAAAAAGCTGCCTCTAAGCGGACCGATGCCTTCATATCGGTCGCCGATGCCATGACCGAAAAAGCCGTCGCCGCAGAGCTTGGTAAATCCGAAGATTTCACCACCGCCTATTCCGCTATCGAAGAAGAAGGTTTCCTCGGCCCAATTGACCCCCAAAAGATAAGCGGCTTTCGCCGAAAGTACGGTATAAGCCAGCAGGCTATCGTTCTGATTACTATCGCCCGCCTTTTCGAGCTGAAGGGCCACGAATACATAATCGAATCTGCCCGCCGCTTGTCGCCGCGATTTGAAAATTGCGTGTGGCTCTTCGTCGGTGATGGTAACTTGGCCAGCAAAATTAGAGCCGGTATCCACTTGGTCAACCTCGGCTACAAATTCAGATTCACAGGCCTGCTTGGCCCGGACGAAATACCGCTCGCTATACATGCTTCCGATATACTCGTGCACTGTTCGCTTCGCGAAGGCCTTGCACGCGTCCTGCCACAAGCAATGCTTTGCAACAAGCCCGTCGTCAGCTTCAATATTGACGGTGCTAAAGAGGTTGTAAGCAGAAAAACAGGTTTTCTCGTCGAGCCGGAGAATATTGGACAGTTGACAGAGGCGTGTGAAAAATTGGTGACAAACCCAAAGCTGAGGGACAAGCTCGGCCAGGCGGGCAGAAAGTTCGTAAAAGAAAAATTCGCACCCGAGACAATGGTCGATACCATCGAAACGGTCTATCGAAAGTTAGTGGACTGAGCTTGCACTTTGCCTGGTGTCGGCGAGGTTTGCTATCAATGTGGCCGATAGAACCTTCAGAAAGTCATAATTAGCGGAGAAATATTGAATGGGTAAACTCACTTTTTATATTTTGGATGTGTTCGCTGAGGCCAAATATGCGGGTAATCAGCTTGCGGTTATCAGAGATGCTGGTGGCCTCTCGGATGCTGAGATGCAAAAAATCGCCAAGGAAATGAACTATTCGGAGACTACTTTTATTCTGTCGGAGCAGCCGTGGGAAGGTGGTTATGATGTTCGGATATTTACGCTCCAGGCAGAAGTGCCTTTTGCAGGTCATCCTACATTAGGGACGGCTTTCGTGATACAGCAGGAGATTGTCGGCGAGCCTGCCGATGTGGTGAATTTGAATCTGAAGGTTGGCCGGATTCCCGTTACGTTTAATTACGAAGAGGGGCGAGCCGGTATTTTATGGATGAAGCAAATCGAGCCGATTTTCGGCGACACTATTGACCCGGAGCCAATCCTGGAAGTATTAGGAATAGAGAAAAGCCAGATTGACGAAAGATTTCCTATTCAGGAAGTTTCTACAGGTTTGCCCTTCATAATTGTACCATTGAAGACTTTGAGCGGAGTGAAGCAGACGCAAGTAAGCAGAGACAAACTTTTCGAACTGGTTAAAGAATATGAAGCTAAGATGATATTCGTTTTCTGTCCTGAGACGTATCATCCGGAAAATGGCCTGAATTGCCGAATGTTTGCTGATTACTATGGCATAGCCGAAGATCCAGCTACAGGTAGCGCCAATGGCTGCTTAGCCGGGTATTTAGTAAGGCACCGATATTTTGGCGATAGCAAAGTCGACATTCGCGTTGAACAGGGTTACGAAATAGGCCGGCCTTCGTTGCTGTACTTAAGATCTGAAGAAAAGGATGGAAAAATAGATGTATCCGTTGGCGGCAAAGTCATAATGGTTGCTAAAGGAGAATTAGTTTAGGATAGTTTGGAAATCCCAGGTAGGCACAAAGAGGTCATCAGGCGATTGACAGACAAAATCCACTAATTGCAGAAAAAGTGCAGGATGATGTCGGAGTATAAATGAAGCAAACGAAGCCGGCAAAAGCGGCGAATTTCCCAAAGGAGACAAATATGCACAGAGGTATGAGACGAATTATAGTGACAGTATTTGTGATAGTGTGCATCAGCCATGCAGTTGTGGCTGGGGAGTTAGACTATCCAGAGACACAACGAATTGATCATGTGGATGTTTACCACGGTGTAGAAATCAGAGATGCGTACAGGTGGCTCGAAGAAGATGTCCGTGAGTCGAAGCGTGTTCTCGAGTGGGTGGAAGCTGAGAACAAAGTTACGTTTGAGTATTTGCATTCGCTTGGGCGGCGAGAGCAAATCAAGGAGCGTCTGACCGAAGTATGGGACTATGAGAAGTATTCTGTTCCTCGGAAGGTGAGGGGACGTTACACCATAGGCAAGAACGACGGGCTACAGAATCATTACGTTATCTACGTAATGGATTCACTTGAGGGAGTACGGCGGGTTCTTCTCAATCCAAACAAGTGGTCCAAGGACGGAACCACCGCTTTGGGAGGAATGTCTTTCAGTAAAGACGGCAGGTTTGTGGCGTATGCGATTCAAGAGGCAGGGTCTGACTGGCGAACCTGGAAGGTCAGAGATGTTAAAACGGGAAAGGATATGCCTGACGTTTTGAAGTATCTGAAGTTCACCGGTGTAGCCTGGGACCCTGAGTCGCGGGGCTTTTTCTACCCAAAGTATCCGGACCCCGAGCCGGGTCAGCAGTTTATATCTCTGAACAAGAAGATGAAAGTGATGTACCATCGTCTGGGTACAAAGCAAGAGGATGATGTGGTCTTTTTTTACAGGCCGGACCATCCAGAGTGGTCTTATAATGTCGGAGTTACCGACGACGGACGTTACGTGATTTTGACGATATGGGTCGGCACCGACAATAAGTATCGCATCATGTACAAAGACCTCGATGAGCGTTATGCCATGTGCGCTGATCTGATTACGGAGTTCGAAAACGATTACAGCTTTATCGACAATGACGGTCCTGTGTTCTTTTTCCGCACTGACTTTGAGGCGCCCAATGGGCGGGTGATTGCGATTGATATACGCAAGCGCCAACGTGAGAACTGGAATGAGATTATCCCCGAGGCCGAAGAACCGTTAGAGTCGGTGGACCTGGTGGGGAATCTTTTTGTCTGCAAGTATCTAAAGGACGTGAGTACGCAGGTCAAAGTCTATACTACGGATGGTCGGTATCTTCGAGATGTCGAGCTGGCTGGTCCGGGTAAGGCCAGTGGATTCAGCGGGAAAAGTAAAGATACCGAGACCTTTTATTCTTTCCAATCATTCACAACGCCCCCTTTGATTTACCGGTACGACATGGTGACAGGTGAGTCCACTGTCGTAGAGCGAGCCATGGTCGGCTTTGATCCTGATGAATATGTCACAAAGCAGGTATTCTATGAGTCCAAAGACGGCACGCGTGTGCCGATGTTTATTACACACAAGAAGGGTATCAAACGCGACGGGGCAAATCCCACGCTGTTGTGGGGGTACGGGGGATTTAATATTTCGATTCGGCCTTCCTTTTCGGCTTTACGTTCAGTGTGGATGGAGATGGGTGGAATCTATGCGGTCGCAAATATACGCGGCGGCGGGGAATACGGGCAAAAGTGGCACGAGGCCGGTAAGAAAATGTCGAAGCAGAACGTATTCGATGATTTTATCGCCGCGGCTGAATATCTGATTGAAGAGGAGTACACAAGCCCGAAGAAGCTTGCGATCTTGGGTGGATCAAACGGAGGTTTGTTAGTCGGGGCATGTATGACACAGCGTCCAGATCTGTTTGGGGCTGTCGTTTGCGCGGTTGGTGTCATGGACATGTTACGCTTTGATGAGTTTACAGCTGGGCGTTTCTGGGTGGACGAGTACGGGTCAGCAAAAGGCAGTAAAGAAATGTTCGAGTACCTCAGAGGTTATTCACCTTATCACAATTTGAAGCGAGGTGTTCGGTATCCTGCCACGTTGATTACGACAGCAGATACGGATGACAGGGTGGTTCCGGGGCATTCTTTCAAATTCGCGGCCCAGCTTCAGCGCTGCCATGTGGGGGAAGAACCGGTTCTGATTCGCATTGAGATCCGTGCGGGACACGGCTCGGGTAGGCCCACGTCCATGATTATCGAGGAACAGGCAGATGTCTATGCGTTCTGCGCGAAGAACCTGGGGATGGTGGAGTGATAGTGGATTGGCAGTACGGCCCCTGCCATGAGTCAGGTTGCAGGTGAAAGAGGCGAAGACAAGACCGCTGGAAAGCGAAGGAGAACGGTTAGAAAGGAGGTCATTACCAATGAGCGATAATTTCAGGCCATGCTGGCAGAACTGCATCTTACCTGATGATGAAAGTTTCCTTGACGATAAGGAACTGGCCGCAATCGATGCAATGGAAGATTCTTTGGCGCCGTTAGATGATGACACGGTTCGCGTAAGGCAGCTTATCACATGCTTTGAGTCATGCTATCACGAGGCCGACAAGCAGGCCGAGTTGATTATCAAGGCTATAGGCTCAGGCCGGCCCCCAGCCGAGTCTGGCGAGCGAGCGCCCAAGCGAAAGGCAGAACTGCAGAACTCTCGTGATATTCTCTGGGCGTGGTGCGAAGATAGATTTGATGAAGTCAAGGATAGAGACGTTAGCGGTGTATCCGCTGATGAGTTGGTCAGTTTCATTGGAAATCGTACTTCCCTTAAAGTCTGGCAAGTCCAGCGGGTAATCGACAAAGTAACCTACGCCCTGGATCCATCTCAACTTTATCATAACATGGCCTTGAACATCGGAGCCGATGGCCAGCAACTTGCTGAACCTGTCAGCCGGTATTACAAAGACCATTCAGATTTTCTCACGCAGACCATTGAAACTGTCATACATGACACCGTTGATGGCCGGAAAGCACAAATCTCGCTCGCAATAGCTATTGACCGTCTTCAGCCGTGTAACTGGAACTTCGCTCGTAACGTTGTTGTCATCCTCAAGGCCATCGGCGGGGTCCTACACTCGGATAAGTCCTTTGCTTGTTGCGAGCGAAACGTCTTGCTAACGCCTCTTGGCGACAGACTGAAAATTATTTCAAACACTCTTCGGACCTTCTGGCAAGGCAGAGAAACAGATAAACAGATAGATGGCAATATTCTTGCCCTTTTGGGTGCCGGCACTGAAGTAAAGTGCTGGCTTGCGGCTTCTTTGGATAAGACCATAAGGTCACAGTTAGACCCTGTAAACGTGAAACGAATGTTTGAATGGGTGAAAAAATGGATAGAAACATCGAAAATGTGATTGCCTATTGCGGGCTCATCTGCCAGGGCTGCCCTATCTATTGTGCCACAAGAGAGCCCAACAAGCAGAAGAAGGAGAAAATGAGGGCCGCAATAGCCAAGATGTGTATGGAGCACTATGGGAAAGAATGTAAACCGGAAGATATCGCCGATTGTGATGGCTGCAAGGCAACGACCGGAAGATTATTCTGCACTGACTGTGCAATAAGACAATGTGCTATCGAAAAAGCTCTTGAAAATTGTGCACATTGCAGCGAATATGTCTGCGACAGGCTCAGGGAGTTCTTTGTCAAGGACCAGGAAGCCAAAACGCGATTGGATTTCGTAAGAAGCAGCCTTTAGCTACGCTTGAACAAGGAGAAAAAATTATGAAAAGTTACAGAAAAGAGTTGTGGTTCAATACAAGGCAAAGACGTGAATTTATTAATATCACGCCCGAGGTCGAGGGCTGCCTTGCCGAGAGCGGTATCAGAGAGGGTTTTGTGCTGTGCAACGCAATGCACATTACCGCCAGCGTTTTTATCAACGATGACGAATCCGGCCTGCACCACGATTTCGAGGTCTGGCTTGAAAAGCTCGCCCCTGAAAAACCCTATTCCCAGTATCGCCATAACGGCTTTGAAGATAACGCTGATGCTCACATTAAACGCACTGTAATGGGCAGAGAAGTTGTCGTTGCCATAACCGGCGGCAAGCTCGACTTTGGGCCGTGGGAGCGGATTTTCTACGGTGAGTTCGACGGCAAAAGAAAAAAACGCGTCCTTGTAAAAATTATCGGCGAATAGAAAGCGAATCTTTCTGTGATGAGCACTCTTACATTTCTTGCAAGTGCCGTTGTGATATCCCTGTCCGGCGTAATGGCCCCCGGCACACTAACTGCTGCCACTATAGCACAGGGCACACGCTCAAAAAACGCCGGTGCGCTAATTGCCATAGGTCATGCCATCATTGAAATCCCGCTGATATTCCTGCTCATACTCGGCTTTGGTATTGTTCTTAAGAGCCAAAAAACTCAAATTGCCATCGGCTTTGCCGGCGGCGGGGTACTGCTCTGGATGGGCATTGGGATACTCCACAACCTTCGAAAAGCCGGATACGCCGCCGGGGCAGGCTACAAAACCAGCCCTGTCGTTACGGGCTTTATCCTTTCTATAGGTAATCCATATTTTCTGCTCTGGTGGGCAACTGTCGGGCTGAATCTCGCGCTAAAAGCGCGGGCGCTCGGTGCGCTCGCTTTGGTGCTTTTTGCAATTGTCCACTGGCTCTGCGACCTCGTATGGCTGCACCTACTCGCCTGGACAAGTTTCAAGGGTTCGGCCCTTTTAAGTCCTGGCAGGCAAAAAATCGTGTTTGGAATCTGCGCGGTTGCTCTGGTCTTTTTCGGCACCAAATTTATCTATGATGCCACCACGCTGTGGTTTGGATAAATGCCGCTTCCCCCGCGACTAAGCTGGTCATTATCTACTCTTGGCTCGCTGGCTCTTCTAATATCTCTTTCAGTGTGTGTCCGGCCAACTCTTTATGTTGAGCATCGAAGACTGATTTGAGACGCGCCGGCATTTCATCATCTGCTTGGGCGAAGCTCGCTTTGCCGACGGCCTGAGAAATATCAGCAAGTGTTATGTTGGCGCCGTCCGTTGCCGGCACATACCCAACCCGCGGCTCGGCTGTGCGAAACAAAAGCCCCGCTAAGGTAAGATGCTCCAATATCCTTTCCCCAAAATCAGCAGGCAAATTCAACTTGCTGCAAATCACCTCCACGGACACCGGCGCCTGCTTTTGGTCAAACCTTTTTAATATATACCCCAACATCCTCACGGCCGTGAAATCATTGGCTATGAAGTACTCGTTGCTATTTTGCATCTTTGCGATTTGGGCTGCATCAAGCGTTTTCAGGTGCTGCGTTGTAAATGTAAGCTGCAAACCGAAAAGGACAATCAGCCAGGTAACATAAATCCACAGTACCCCCAAAGGAATCAGCCCCAAAATACCGTAAACAGCCTGGAAAGGTATGAACTTGGTGACATATATGCGAAACACCAGCTTTGCACCCATCCATATCAAGGCCGCCATAGCCGCCCCCCAAAGCGCCGCCCAGGCGCTCACCCTCGTGTTCGGCAAAACAAAATACAGGAAGAATAGCGCTACTACGCTGATTAAGTAAGGCAGCACCGGCCGAATATAGCCGCCGACTCCGCTTTGAATCCGCCCGGCCAGCGCGTAGTGCGTGCTCGCGTAGAAACCTAACCCCAGCAGCAACGGGCCGAGCGTTAATAACGCCCAGTAATTAACAATGCGATGGACGAAACTTCTTCCCTGCACAACGTGCCAGATACTGTTGAATGCCCTTTCAATCGTCGCCAACAGTCCCAGCGCCGCCCATATCACAATCGCACCGCTGAACAGCGTAATCGAACCCTTGTCCAGCCTCGAAATAAATCCCTCTGTTATCTCATCAATCTTGTCAGTTATCTTAATGTTTTTGGTCTCATCTTCGGGATCGGAATATTCAATATTGTCGAGGTGGGCCTGCTCATAGAGAAACTTCTTCACATTATCTCCAACGTCCCGGTACGCTGGGAAGATCTGAAACACCATCAGCATCACAATCGCCAACGGTACAATTCCGAAAATGGTATGGTATGAAAGGGCTGCTGCCTGCTGACCGGAGCGGTTCCGCCTTAAAAGCCTCGCGCACTGCGGCCAAAGCTTCAATTGGAAAACCACAAACCTGCTCCACCTGCCCAATTCTTCAGTTGGTGCCGTCAGAATCTTTTTTAACATCGTTTGTTCCCATAAAAATACCCAACTATATTTAATCGGCTACCGGCAATTTCTACTTAAGTACTTTCTCTAATAGTTCAAGGCCCTGTTTGATGGTTTCGTCATCTATATACTCCCTAGCCTTTTCTTTTAGATAATGTTCTCCGACTTGTTTCATAGCATCTGCTACAATTTTCTTCCAATCCAGACCATCTCTGATATTTCCACTATGTTGTGTTTCAATCCTATTTCCTACCTTGTCTCCTACATGTACTGTTTTGCGATCCAAGGTGTAAGGAAGTATTATCTTGAGCGTATAGGTCTCTTTTTCAATATCGATATTCCCGCTGAAATTCACTGGATTATCTCCAATATTCAGTTGCATATTATCATAGCTGAGCAATCCTTTTTGTAGAACGAAATCTGTTTTTTCAAGTTTAAACTCCCCTTGGTTGGTGAAGATTGCTCCTGGCAATCCCATAGGTTTTAACCTAAGGTCATCAATCCAGACTGTCGCTTTGATCTCGATATCTTTCTTAGTTCCTTCCCCAATTGGAAATAGAAATTTATCACATTTCAAATTTCCTACGCCACTTACTCCTACCTGATTTGCAAAAGTAGGATTCAGATACATAAGCATTCTGTTAGACATTTCGTCTGTAACTTCTACTTTATCAATCATTTTAATGGGGGTTGGCACTTGTAATATTGCCGGTGTTTTGCTGAGGTCAAAATTAGTGGCGAAGTTCATTTTACCGTTGTTGACCGGAGCTGTAAACGGCTCAATCGTGAGCAGTCCCTCGGTTACCTTAATTTCCATCTCAGTCGGCCCGAAGTTGAGCCCTTTGTACCGGGCCTTATCAAAACCAAACTTCGCTTCCGTATTGAGATTCGCAGCCAGCGCCCCCTCTTCGCCCTCGGGATATTCCGACTCGATTTTCACTTTCGTTCTGCGCTTACCCTCCATTTCCAGCCCCTGTAGAATAAATGCGATCGCCGCCTTACTTACCGCCGCAAGGTCATATTCCGCCTCTAATTCACCGGCTAATTTCGTCCGCCCCTTTTTGCTGCTCTGATTGAAGGTGCCCTTTGTAATCTTTATATGCGAGCTGTCAACACGCAAGTTGTTTATCGCAATCGCCTTCTCGGCCGCGTCGCAAGTCATATCCAAAACCAGTTTCACCTCTTTTTCTTCGAACGGCTCGCGCCCTGCTTGTCTTAATTTGAAGTTCTTCACGCTTGTTGCGTCGGTAACAATATTAAACTTGCCCTTTTTCTTGCTTACCGACACATCAGATACCAGTCTCCCACCAACATCCATCCCCTCCGGCAGCGGTACGAATAAATCCGCAAACGGCTGAGCTTTTGTCAAATCGACATCAGCTTTAATCACTAACCTAAGCTGCCGCTTGGCCCCTTCACCTAATGGCACAACCGAATCTGTGATTTGCACTTGACCGATATCCGCTGTTGTCTTCACTGAAGTAATTTTCAGGATGTCCCTGTCTGTGTCGACCTGGATGTCAAAATTCATCTTCACAGATGTCTTAGGCGTTGACTGTTTGTCATCGGACAAAACGAAATCCTGGATTTCACCTTGCCCTCTGGCGATTATCGTCCCATTCTTGAAAGAAATACTACCGTTTTCTATAACCGTGCCTGCTACGTTGTAGCCTTCAAGGTCCACAAATTGACCTGCAAAACTTTGCAATCCTGCCAGGTCCGCTGTCGCAACATAGTCGACTGAATTAACGCCCCCTTTGCAATCAACCCGGCAAAACGACGACACAATGTTGAGTTTGTCAATGCGAATATCCTTTTCATCTGATGAGATTTCCGCTTCAATCCTCACCGGCTCGGCAAGCGCCGCACTTTTACCGCTGATTTCCTTCTTAAAGTCGGACAAAACTGCCTTTGCCTGCAGTTCTTCGAATCTGCCACCGTCAATCCTCGCCGTAATATCGGCATTCAATACGCCGCTGGCGTCCACGTCCCTGCCCGCAAGTGCGAACAACGGCCCGAGCGAGGCCAAATCAAGGTTGTCGACTTTCACTGTGAAATCACCGCTGGTCCCTTTCAGTGTCCAACTTTTCTTTGTCGCCGGCTTCACACTGCCCTGCGCACTGATTTTTGACTCCGCCTCGCCGTCAGCCGCAGCTAACGCCACATCAAAAGTCGATTTCTTGCCCAACGGATTAAGGTTGACCTTCGACTCTATGTTGCTAACCTTCAAGGCTTTCATACTTTTGTTTTCGGGTAACGGATTTATTGTGACGCCACCACCTTTTACTGTAAGGTCAACCTTTGACAAACCCAATCCCGAACCTCTTGCTTTTCTTTCAGCGGCATTTTCTGATGATATAACCTGTCTAAATATCTTTTCCTTGTCTTGCCTGAGGTTGATTACTACCCGAGGGTCATCAATCGATGTCTCGCCAAGTGCAACACTTCCAAACAGCAATAAACCATAACAAGGCTTCGTCGAAATCTCCTTCACGTTTACTGAAGTTGTGCCTGCGTTATTTTCAAAGCTCAACTTACTTACCCGAACCCCCTTAAACCACCCCATCGAAAAATCACCCATAGCCACTGTGCCGTCGATGGAACGGTTTATCCTGCTGACGATAAACTCCTTCCCACCATCAGACGACAAATATGCCGGGATTCCAAGAAAGAGCAGTAAAATAAATACCGCCGCGATTATCAAAATCCACTTGAGCGGCTTGACTTTGCACAGGATTTCCACCCACCAGGCACCTGCAGAACCTTTTCCCGCGTGCATCTTTGCATCCCCCTTGAGAAATAGTTTCCAAGATTTGTTGCCGCTAATTTGGCTTGTCAAACGCCCGCCGGGGCACAATCAGTCCAACATAATCTCGTTCGATTTGCCATTAATAACCGTATCCACTTTTTCAGTGTATTCCCTCGTCAGATTGTCAATATCCTTTTTGCCCCTGCCTCGTTGATCTTCCGTGATAACTTTGCCCTTTTGCTCTTCTTCAAGCCGCTTATTGGCATCACGCCTTATATTTCTAATACTGACCTTGGTCTTTTCCCCCATCTGTTTAACCTGCTGCGTAAGCTGTTTCCTCCTTTCCACGCTCAACGGCGGCACATTCAGCCGTACAATTTTGCCGTCAACAATAGGGCTGAGGCTCAGGTCGCTGTTTCTGATTGCCTTTTCAATATCTTTCAGACCGGCCGGGTCGAACGGCCTGATAACTATCATAGCCGCCTCTGGCGCCGCAATAGTTGCCAACTGCCTCAAGGGCGTCGCGCTGCCGTAGTAGTCAACCATAAGATTCTCCACCAGTCCCGCCGATGCCCTGCCTGTCCGAACGCCGCGCAGTTCACTCTGCAGAAATTCCACCGACCTGGCCATCTGCTGTTTGTGTTCTGCAATTATCTGCTTTACAGGCATCTCTCAAACCCCACTTGCCATCTTTCTTCCTGTCATTCCTGCGAAGACAGGAATCCATCTTCTTCCTCCTGAGCTTTTATTCTGTTTTCTGTTTTCTGTCTTCTGACTTCTGACTTCTGACCTCTGATTTCTCCTTGGGAGTCCTTACGGACTGACCCCTGACTAATAAGCGTACCGATATCTTCCCCGTAAATCGCTTTCGTTATATTACCCTTCTTGAAAATATTCAACACTACTATGGGTATATTGTTCTCGCTGCAAAGGCTTATCGCCGCCGGGTCTATCACTCGCAGCCCTCTGTGCAGAACCTCATCGTAACTCAGCTTCTTCATCAGCTTCGCCTCCGGATTTTTCATTGGGTCATCCGTATAAACCCCATCGACCTTCGTGGCCTTTATTATAACGTCGGAGTCAAGCTCCGCCGCCCGAAGCGCTGCGCACGTATCCGTCGAAAAGAAAGGATTACCCGTACCACCGGCTAATATCGCCACTCTGCCTTGCTCAAGATGTCGCAGACACCTTCTGCGGATAAAAGGCTCGCAAATCGCCGCAACCTCAATCGCGCTCAAAACTCTCGTCGGCTGACCGAGTCTTTCCAGCGTCTCCTGCAGTGCACACGCGTTAATCACCGTCGCTAACATACCCATATAGTCCGCCGTGTTTTGCGGAATATGGCTTTCTTTTGAAAACGCCTCGCCGCGAAGAAAATTTCCCCCGCCGACAACTATCGCAACTTGGGGCCCGAGCTTACAAATTTGCACGATCCTTTCTGCGATAGATTCAAGGGCCTCGCCCTCGATGCCGAAACCGCCCGGCTTGCAAAAACTTTCGCCGGAAAGCTTTAATAACACCCGTTTGTACTTTATTTGTGCCATTTGTCTCATCAAAACACAAAAAAAGCATCGGAAACTGACGCCGCCGATGCCTGATTATACAGCTTTATCAGCCGATTTCAAACCGTACAAATCTTTTTATCTTCGCTTGGCCGCCCGCCTGCCTGACCGCCTCAGCCAGCGCTTGAGCCACCGTTCTGCTGTCATCCTTCACAAATGCCTGTTCTAGGAGGCAATTGTCCTTGAAAAACTTCCTCATCTTGCCTTCAATAATCTTGTCAATAATATTCGCAGGCTTGTTTTTCATCTGCTCCGCCGCGATTTCCTTTTCCTTCTCGACTATCGCCGGGTCAATCGAATCGCTGTCCACGGCCACCGGCTTAATAGCCGTGATGTGCATAGCAATATCACCTGCCACAGACACCAGACTATTTGCCACATCGTCGCTGCCGGTTTCAATCTCAACCATTGAGCCTAACTTATTGTTAAAATGAACATACGTGCCGATTGCGCCGGCCCCTCCGAGCTGATACTTCGTGAAATCGCCGACTTCAATTTTCTCTCCAATCTTGCTCACAGTTTCAGTTAAAACCTCTGAGAATTTTCGGCCGTCAACTGCCGTGGCAAGAATATTCTCGGCCCCCTCGTCACTGTCGCAGACCGATAGATACTCGGCCAGTGCATCGGCCGCAGCGACAAAATCATCGCTTTTGGCCACAAAGTCC
>JGI10211J34971_10001376_pt1 | contig 20147 bp, 34 predicted proteins | sample Etolagsediment_FD_34971 | JGI IMG/M metagenome (IMG submission 34971)
GGGAACTCTGCACGGGGGACAATCCCTTTCCCCACTTTTTACCACCCTTCCCTGAATGTCTAAAACAAGAAAAATGGGGATTTCACCGATGAAATCGAAGAAAAAGTGTTGTTTTGAGTTAATTATAGGGTATTATTTTACTATGTATAATTTCTAGCAAATAATATATGTTTATTCCCTGAAGCGGGGGAGACGTAGTCTTATAGATTTAAATAAGTAAACCTCAACGTATCTGTAGGACTATTTTTTTATATGACCCTATAAAATGACCTCAACGAATAAGGTCTTATTTAGACTTTCTATAGTGGTGTTTATCCCCACCTGAAGGAAATGAAGGTGGGAGAAAGTGGTAGATATATCATTAAATAACCCCTATGGGGTTTGTTAGTATACTATTGTATTCTTTCTCTTCATGTATAATGTTATAATATACCTAACTAATACCCTATCGGGTATAATACTGTATGTATATTGTTTTATTATACCCTAATGGGTATATAAGTATAAGTCTTTAATGACCTTCTTAAGGGGGAATGGGTTGTATCTCCACATTCTTACGGGAATGGGGAATGGATTTATTTCAGACACCGAAAGTGAATGACCCGATAGGGGAATGAACGACCCTGAAAGGGGTGAGGGGGATGGAATTAATCTATTACCTAATTCCCTTACTATAATTCTTTTCTTAATGATATCTGAACCATTTCTCTTTCAGAAGTGGTGAAAGATGTTTCTAATGATAAATCCTCTTTTAATTGGATATGAGTATAAATCGATGTTGGAGTTTTATAGAACCCATTTCTTGGTAACGGACCTAACATCCAAACCGGTGCAACTCCTACTTTAATTTTGTCGTTTAATGAATATTCCACCTGCACTAATCGTATTCTGAATTGAGCATTCATTATAAATGTTGTATCTTTACCTTCAGGAGTTTGACCTGGGTAGGTTTGACTATTAAATGGATTTAACAATTCTACTCTTGGTCCGAATGTAAACCTTCCGTATGTGAACTCTTTTTCTATGCTGATTGATAGTGAGTTATATTGCGAAACATTCGCCGCAATTTCCACCATATATCTTTCACTTTGTTTTACGGTGTCTTGTGCACTTGCAGTAAAGAATAAGGATGAGAATAATAGTGACCATAAGAGTAATAGTTGTTTCATAGTTTTGATTTTACCTATAAATAGGCATAGTTTTTATTTTATCGCTTAATGGCTGTAAAACTATTGTAATGAAAACGTTATCATCATGTACGACGCTAACACATTTAACCCTATTTATAAAAATGTGAGTGATGATAGTTGGACTGATTTAAAAGCCGATATTATATCTCGTGGTGAAGATTTCTATTTAAAAGCCCTTAATGATTTTGATATGGTTCAGAAAATGGCTGACGATTATGATTACTCTGAGTCATTCTCATATGGGTTTCCTTATCCTCACGAAATTGGAAGAGAATCATAATTTAATTCCCACACCCAAACCAATACCAATCTTACCATCATACCTCAACTGAGCAATGACCTCCATAACTTCCCAGTGATAAATAAAACCACCACGCAAACTAATATTGGTTTGAACCTGTTTGTTAATCGAATATATACCATCCATAGATGGTGATGATAAGACATAAGTTTCATCTATGTAAGTATCATATGTCCTTCTTACAGGTACACCAATCATAATGTAAGGTGAAAATTGTTCTATCGTGGTACCCGCACCAATTGCAAATTCTCCTTTGGTGATTTCTTGACCCTGATATTTATCTTCCCACTGAACCGCTTCCCATGTCTCAATGTTATCATAATAAGGATATTGATTAGGAAGTGAAAAATGATATTGAATAATCATAAAACTCTGACGACCTATTACCATATAAGGTGAAAAAGTGACCAAAGAATTATCGACCTCAACCAATGCACCAATAGATAACCTCATTGGAGACCTATTGCTATTTGACCTAATTAAATCTTCATTGGTGGTCATTATATACGACCTTCTGTTCCATGTTCTGTTTGTGTTCCAATATGGAGTATAACCCCATTGATATGGAGAATAATAATATGGTTGTACTGGTCTATAATATGGCCCGTAATAACTATTTGGTCTGTTGTAATTATAGTTCGTATAGGGTCGATTACCACTCTCTGTGGGTCTATTGTTTGTTGATGGTCGAGTACGACTCTCTTCGACTTTTCTTATCTTCTGTTGCCTTTCCGTTTCTTGAGCAAAAGTGGTAAGTGTAAAAAGTGAACATACCACAAGTAATATTAAGTTCTTCATATCAGAAATAATAATTAAAAATCTTACAATCAGGTTTTAATCTTCTTAAATTTGGGAATGTCACATCACCAATCTGATTGTCGTTTATATGTGATATATGTAGTTCTGTAAACATATGACAAAAATCTTCATAAGTCTTTTTCCCACCAATACACCACTCGGCATCTGCATAATGTTGAGTCGAGTCATCCCGTCTATCAACCACAATTAATTCCCTATTAACAAGTTTTGGTAGACCCTGTGCTGTACGATAACCAACAAGTAACGTGCCATGTTCTGTTAACCTTTTAAAGTGTCTTAAATCCTCTTTATTGTGCCATAGTAATTTGTCACCTTTTCCGATAAATCCAAGATTATTTACTGCTACAATTGCTTTCATCTATTATATTATCTATATAAGTAGGATGATTATCCACCTTTCTCCAATTTGTTTCTACGATAGAAGTGACATCTCGTTTAAACCTCATCCATCTTTTAGTTTCTTTAATTCCATCTCTGATAATATGGTCGGCCCTCATTAACGAATGTAACTCACAATATTTAGTTTCCTTAATTACATCATTAACAATATCAGCGTGTGGATATGTTTTATTTTTTTGTCGAGCGTAATATTCACCGTAACCATTTAATTCACCACTCTTATCAGGAAGTTCTATGATTTCTTTTATTCCATTATTAATTACACCCTCAACTCTCGCTCTGTTGTGATATGCATCATCGTGAGTTTCTTTGATTCCATTTTGAATGGTATCTTCAACTGTTTCCATAGGTTTACCAACAGAAAGCGTGGTGTGTCTGACCCCATTTTGAATGGTATCTTCAACCAAATTGTGGTGGCTGTGGTGTGCTTGCACGGTGTGTCTGACCCCATTTTGAATGGTATCTTCAACATACATCAACAAAGACCCTCCATATTTTACGGTGTGTCTGACCCCATTTTGAATGGTATCTTCAACCCACTCGGTGATATAGTGTTGGTTTTCAACAACATCCAAAGAAGTATATCTAAAACACTTAGTAAAGAAATTATAATTATACCATAAGGTTCCTTCATTAGTAAGTTCAATAACCCACTCATTTTTATCCGTAAATATCATCCACATACTAGTCTTGGTATGATATACATCAACACCTTCGGTAAACTTATCAAATATTTTAAATAATGTTTTTTCCATATCTTATCTATTATTCAGGTGTTGCACCAAAACAACCACCTTCACTCATTTCACCTTCCTTAACCAATTGCCATTTTAACCAATCCAAATGCAAACAGAACTTATTTCCGTCCTTTTGCAAATCATATCTATATAACTCAAGTAACTTACCAAACCAAACCAAATCGTTCCAATTCTTAATCTTTTTAATGATTTCTTTCGCTTCTTTGCGGCAAGATTCTTCAACCCATTTCTCAACCATAGGTCCAAAGTCAATAAACGATTTTTCGTCCAAATGTAAAATTAGGGAACTCATAAAATTAATAGTAATAGATTGTCTTTAGAAAAACAAATTAGTTGTTGTCTTTTCTTTTTTCCATATCATTTTCGATATGTCTTTGAATATCTTCAATACCCTCCAACATCATATCAGGTGTGTTATCAATAATTATTGGTGCAGATGCACTTTGAGTTGCTCGTATTATTGTGTCCCCTTCAACAATTAACGTATCAGAAACAGGTTCTGTTTGTATTGGCACAACAATTTGACTGGTATTACCTTTGTCACGAATTACTCTTTTTAACCTTTCAAGTTCGTCCCATATATCCTGCTCTCGTTCCAATAATTCTCTTTCTCGTTGAAGAATCTCGTCCGTACACTCTCTTTGATTTCTGATTAACTTCTGATTAAGTGTATCGATTTCATCATTAAAAAGTTTGTTTAACTTTTTTTGTTTTTCAATCTCCTCAACATATTCTTCCTGATTTAATGTAATTGCATCAATATATGAAGGACCAACAGAAACAATAACAATACTCAATAGCAATAACAACAACGCTAAAATACGCTGCGGAGCAGTAAAATGACTTATTATTTCTGAGATATACTTAAACATAACCATAAATACCAGTATTTATGATAAAGACATTTTTTATGAACGCAATTGAAAAGTTAATAGGTCAACTAATAATGATACCCAATAGAATTGATTTCAGTGTTGAAGAAGTCAAAGACTCAATATCAGGTATGGATGATTTCGCAATACTTAAAATAACAATTAACATTGATGATTCAAAAATAATTCGTACATCAGAAAATTACGATGAAGATTACGCAAGAACGTTCACGGAATACGACATTGAAGATAAAGTGTATAGCGCCTTAAAATATATTAACAGACAAGACAATGATGTGAGGATAATTTATAATCATTACAACAGAACATATATGAACCAATTAGAGAAAGAAATTGAAACCATTGTTAATGATTACATCTTACGAGCATCTCAAGAGGACAGAACAAAATATGAATTCGACACATTTATCGATTCATCAAGTAGAGCGTCTCATTTATTTCTTACAATTAATACCAACTTACCAGATAATAGACAAAGAGAATTATACTATAAGTTAGTAAATGAAAACGGATATGATGATTTAGTTATTGAATTTGATGAGTATGTTTAATATAATTAAATAAAAACTTATGGCTCATCCTGTTCAACACGCAAAATCCTCGGTTAAAAAATGGGGAGGACAACCTGAAGATTATTTACATATACATAAATGGTTCGATGAAAGCAAAGGTTGGTTAGGGACATCCTTACACCGAGTATTTCGTCACCACTCAGAAGGTATATTTGAATGTGAAAGAGTATTTGGTGAATCATTTACCAACTCAGATGGTAAAGAAGTTTATACCCGATATGTCGGAGAACAACACGTTCGTGAGGATTGTAACAATTATATCCCATCCGCAAAAGAATGGATAGATGCATTACAAAACCATGAAAAACCTATATGGATGATGAAAACCATGAAACTAAACTTCACAGACTAATATTTATAATAAAAAAATCATGGAACAGAAACAGAAAGTCTTATTTAATTTATTCAATAAATTTCTTATAAAAACAGGATGTGAAGAAATGTCAGTTGAACTTGGAGATACCTTTGACCTATGGAATGGTAATAAATTCTATTGTGAAAGAGATGGTCGAACAGAAACAATAACATATCCAATTCCTATTGGTCGTGAAATAAGTGAATATGTTCAACAATCCGTTGAAGATGAAAATTCTTATTATTCTGATAGTGGTGAAGAATTTTATACATTTGAATTTAAATTAAAACCCAAAGAAAGATTAATTGAAGTAACAGGTACCTACAGTATATATGAGACTGAAGATTTCACAGAAGAAGTAATTGAAGCAGAAGAAGAGCCAGATGTATTTGATGAAATATTTGAATATTTGGAAGACTCAGGTTCTGATATCTTAGAAGTAAATGTTGAAGCTGGTGGTGATAGTGGTTGGATTGAAGACACCTCATATGATGTAAATGGAAAACAAATTGACGTAACACAGGAAATGAAAGATGTTGGTTATAGACTTTTAAATAATCATCCAGGTTGGGAGATTAATGAAGGTTCAACTTCAAGTTTTACTTGGGACCCACATAGAAGAATACTTATTTTTAGATTTGCTTACAATACAGAAAAACAAGCAACTGAAGTAATCAGTAAAGAATCTTTTTAATCATAAAGACCTAACTCTTGGTCTCGTTTCATAATTTCAGATAATGTGATTTTCCTCTTTGCACGGATTTCTTTTGATTTATATTTAAAATATGTTTCAACACCACTGATTAGCGCATCTTCATAACTCTCATAATCAACATCTGAGGTACCTAAATGGTGTTCATTACATAAGATGTCATCACCATCATTAAAGTCGTTTAAATCAATCACAGAGTAGTAAAAATAAAGGTCTGAACCTTCTTCAGCATCACGGAATGGAAGTGCTGTAATATAAACATCTTGCTCCCTCAAAAAATTAAGAACATCATCCATAGTTGGATAATTTTTTAAAACTCTTTCGTTACCAATACGAACAGTTTCAAAAGGATAATCACACATTTGAAGTAAAGTGAAGATTGTTTCCGTAATTTGCATGTGATTTTAATTTTCTACAAAGGTAAAGTAAACAATTTTAATTGTCAATTATTTTTGACTACTCTTAAAGGAATTGTTATTTACAATTTCATAATCAACTAAGTCACCATCAATTCCATATTTTACTGAAATATTATCAAAATATTCTCTAATAATGTCTGAAAGTTCATAACCAATCTCTTCAATAACACTATCATCTAAATCGGTGTTACCTTTTGACAATTCACCAATATTATAAGTCTCACCATTAGTCATTAGTGTAACTTCGGATGTATCACCATTAATAAGACCTGTCATTTCATAGAAAATCTCACCGTCATGATGCATATCCATTTTTGAATCGGGTTCAAATATATCAATATCAACACCAGTAAGCAAATAATCGATACTGTAACCACCTGATTCTATACGTACAGGTTTACCTGTTAATACCTTTTCTAAAAATAATTTCTTAATGTTTTCAAAACCACCAAAGTAAGATAATTTGTGATAAAATATTTCCTTTCGGTCTTCTATGTTTTTTGGATTTAAACCTAAATAATTATAAATTGGTTTTGAATCTATACCCTTTTTATCCCAATAGTTATGAAGAAGTTTTCTTTTATATTCTGACTCGTCAATAGATTCTTTTTTCTTTGTGAAATGTTCCTTATTCTGCTTAAGGAAATTATAAAAGTAATTTAAGGCTTTTTTACTACTTTCTTTTCTGTATTTACTCGATAAGAACTCATATACATCGTCCATATGAGATTCACTCTCCATAAACGCATCATGGAGTTCACTGAAAATGTGAGCATACAACGCAAACATTGAATAGTCTACGCCAGTTACATTTTCTCTTAACATATTCTCAAGTAGTTGTAATAGTTTCATTACATATAAATACTACTCAAATGTCGTTTGCCACTCTTTAAAATGTTTTCTTTCTTCCTTTCCAATCCAAAGTTCATGACCTTCCAATGTTTCGTGTCTTACCTCAACCCAGTTTGGTATCATCTTTCTTTGGTGGTTTTCCCATATGTGATATGTCGCTTGTTCAATAGATTTACTCAAATAATCTGCACTATCAGGGAAATCTTCCAATACCATTTGTCTGTAGATACCCCATTCATAAGAATGACTTTTATCCTTCACAAATGGATTTCTGTGAGAATACCTCTCGATACTATCCATATCTTTATACATAAAGACAACCAACACATCTTTTAGACTTTCAGGGTACCTGTGAATTAATCCTGATTGAGATGGACCAAAGATTGAAAAATTCTCCTCTTTATGTTTTTCGTAAAACTTTGAAATGGTATACTCCTCAGAGTACTCGTCTAAACTCCACGGATTCTCACCTCTGATTTCTGTAAGGTTAAAATCGTGAGCAATAACCTTTGTTGTTATTTTATTTCCTGCACCATGAGGACCTGTAACCAGTACTTTCTTAAACTGACTGATTAATGGTTTTAACTCATAGTAATTTCCTTTTATTTTTGATACTGCCATTATAGTTGTTCTTCAGATTTTTTACATTCAATCATTATTGATTTATTGTTTAAATTAACATACCTATCAATGTCTCTTATTTCATGTTGTAATACTTCATTTAAAAGTCGTCTTACCACTGTTATCTTATTATATGGAGTTGTTCTGTTATAATCTACTCTAAATGATATTGTTCTTTCAGTAACCAATATATTCTCATAAGTAATATCATAACTAATACCACCAGGACTTGGATAATTATAGGTTATCTTTGGTAGTATTTTTTGAAATAATCTCTTGTAATCTGTTTCCATATAAACCTGGGAATTCATCTTTCACATCCCTTAAAGGAATATTAATCACCTCTCTCTCATTAATCAAGAATTTATAGAAATCTAATGACCTTTCATCTCTAAAAACTTCACGAATAATTGTTGGTACGTGATTTAAATCTTTCTTATATAAGTTTATGGCGGTAATATCAAATGCCTTTCCCCATATGAATTTAACTTTCTGTGTTATGTCAATCATGGTTGGTTCATTCTTTTTCTTCTCAAACACATCCAATAGGAATATCTGACTACCTGTTGATTGTAGACAATAAGATTGTTGAATGAATAGCATTAACGCCTGTACCATTATTAGTTGGATAAAGGTGCTTTAATTGGTGGGTGTGATTGGTAGTTTTCGTATTTTTTATTTTTAGATTTTATTCTCCATAAAATAGTTGGTGATGGAACTCCTGTTTGTCTAGACGCTTCCACTAAACTTTCATAGATGATACCATCAATAGTAACTTTTTTCATATTTGTTGGTTTTTTTCCTTTTCTATTTTCACTTAATTTCTTTTTAGTTTCTTCTGAATGTTTTTTTCCGAAAAATGGATTATTAACACCTGATTTATCTCTACAATTTATACAAGTTTCGTTAATAGGTTTTATTTTAACCCCACATTCACAATATTTAAAACTCACACCACCTCTCCAGTTTGGGTTATTTTCCATAGGTTGTGAATGTTTTTCTTTTTTTTCTTCATCAGCCATTAAACCATATCTTTTTCTAACTGATTCTGTCATTTTTTTAATAATCTTATCTCTATTAGGATTATTAGTTAAATTATCACCACCACTCGATTTTAAACCAATATTATAATCAGGGTTTAAATCTAAATAATATTGTTCCATTTCAAGTAAAAATATTTCATCACACTCTTCTACAACCTCAAAAGAAAAATTATCTTCACCATATTTATCCCAAGCTCTTTGTAATGGAACATTATGGTGTTTACCACCATTCAAATGATTTTTATGTGTTACCCATCTTTTTTCTATATTTTTTGATGACCCGTAATAACACTTATCATTTACCAAATTTTTTATTCTATAAATACCAATCATAAGACTACCTTTTAATATAATTATCTCTAAATTATAAAAAGTTAAAAGGTAACCCTAAAAGTTAATTAGAGAGTGGCATTTTTATGGTAGGATGACTTTGATACCCCTCAATTTTAAAATCAGATATTGAACAACTATTTAAAAATTCATCTATTGTACCTGTAAAGTTTACACCATCTGAAATAACTAATTTCGGTAATGGATATGGTTCCCTAATTAATTGTTCTTTCACACCATCTACCTGATTTTTATAAATGTGACAATCACCCATATTAGTAATCAATTCATCAGGAACCATATTAACCATTCTACCAATTATTTCAAGCAATAATGCATAAGATGCGATATTAAATGGTGTCCCTAATGGAACATCTTGACTTCTGGCATTATACATCAAGGAGATTGCTCTGGTTGGAACAGAATCACCATATACTTTAGGTTCTCCTCTGTAAAGGTATTTATTAGCTTCGTGTTCTGGGTCTTCAGAATTTCTAACCCAATCTACATTATCAATAACCCATTTTTGCCTTTCATCATCACTCAACTCTCTTGTATAAACTTGAAATCCGTAATGACAAGGTGGAAGTACCATTTCACCCAATTCACCTACATTCCAAGCTGAAACCATTAATCGTCTTGAATCTGGGTTTGTTTTGAGGTCTTTGATTAGGTTTGCAATTTGGTCTATTCCCTCAATATTCCATTTCAACATGGGTCTATCTGGGTGTGTTGGGTCTATTTTATCTGTTGCCTCCCATTTAAGCGTATTCCAACTTCTCCATTGTTTACCATAGATAGGGCCTAACTCACCCCACTTTTTGGCAAACTCATCATCTGTTTTGATTTTGTTGATGAACTTATCTTTGTTAATAATGAATTCCACTTCACTACCTTCAGGTAAGGTATTCAAATACTTTTCAAAATTCCTATAATAGTTAGCAAAGGCATCACCATCCCAAATATGACATCCATTCTCAACCAAATACTTAATGTTGGTATCTCCTTTTAGAAACCATAGCAACTCGGTTACCATAGTTTTGAATGCCATCTTCTTGGTGGTCAGCAATGGATAACCTTCAGACATATTATGTCTAATTTGTCTACCAAATACTGAGATGGTTCCAGTACCTGTACGGTCTTTCTTCTCCACACCATTGTTAATTATATCGACCAACAGGTCCTTATATTTTCGGTCCAAACTGTTCATTAGTTATTTTTTTACAATTGCAATATATGTTCCAAGATACCATCCAAATATCTCATCATCGTACTCCTTATCCATTTTAAATTCACCCCAATCAAAATTCACCATCTCAGTCCATGTGGACTCATTGGGAAATCTTACTTTTACTGGTGTTCTATTCATGGATATATTCAATTATTGTTTGATTTATTGGTACCCTCCAAATTGGAGCATTTTTGTCCGTTGTTTGCTGACGCTGACGGACCTCATAGAATCCTTGAAATTCTTTAATCGTCATCACATTTGGGTATTCTTTAATCCCGATTGAGTCAGACTGAATTGTCATTGTGTGTGTTTTGGTGTTAAATGTAATTCTTATCATATTATTAATTTGTTTGCATAAAAAAACCTTTCTCCTAAATAATAGAAGAAAGGTCCATCTTTGTCAAGTATTCTTANGNNTTAAGTTCCAATTACCAAATCCTGATAATTNAACTTNTCCATNCCTTTTAATTCATCCTCAACCTCATCGTACATGTACGCTTTTACCGCAGCAACAACACCTTGTTCTGCTTGGGCTATTTTACTTTCCATCCAATCTTCCAACTGTTCACCTTCTTCCATCTGTTCCCACATCTTATATGCCAATGTAGCTATGGTGAATAATTGTTGTTTAGCCATATACGAACCATCTTTATTCTCATTAAGATGTCCTTTGAGTTTCTTTAATTGTCCTTCTGTGATGATTATATTTGCCATAACTTATTTCCTTATACCTATAAATATACCGTAGTTAATTAAAAATGAAACCTGTCTTTGATTTTATCCAATAAATCTTCACTGAATTCTATTCCGTGTCTGTACTCAAATTCTTCAATCAGTCTTTGAATGGATTTATCATATCCTTTTTGTTTTAACAGGACATATGCACCCAAATCAGCTTCCAACTCATCTTGCATTGAACGAGGACCATTATGTCCCAATTTAAGGTGTGAAATCTCGTGTGCCTCGATAAATCTCAGGTCATCCATAGTCAACCCCTCATCACCAAGTAAAGTTTCACCATCGACAATTATGGTCTTAAACTCAGGAGCCACAAAACCATAACCAAACTTTTCAAAGATGGGTACCAACTCATTATAACGGTCGTTCTCCTTGAATATCACCGTGATATTCATTCCGTCCATAAATTCACTGGGGTAAACCACAAAGTCTTGACTGTCTTCCATACTTAATAAATATAAAAAAGGTCAGATTTCTCTGACCTTTTTGGGACCGACCGTTAAAAGGCTGTCGGACAACTCCACCACCCCATTTAATCTAACGGGGAAATCATCATCAAACCATCTCCTCTACTATACCAATTACTTCACTTAAAATAAGTATTACACATGCAATTGTCAAACTAAACGGAATAAAACCATAACCAACAATTCTCACACCCGACTTAATAAAACTCACATACTTATGCCATTTTTGATTGGGCATATGTTCCAAATGGGTGTACCTTTTAATCTTATTGTGGTATTTCATATCCTTATTCATAATCTTAGCGTAAAGTTCAGGATTATGAATACTGTTGAATGGATTGTTCTCACCTGTCAATCCTTCGTAATAAGGGTTAAGTTCACCTGTTTGTGGGTCGTGTGTTGGTATTTTTTTAGTCTTTTCCATAATATTTATTATTTAATTCCTTCTATCTCTGCTGTTTTTTGTATCGTTGTTAATTGGTCGACACAATATGAAGAACCATCAGTCATGTAAGCAATTACAATACCACCAATCTCCTCAAACTCTTCGATTATCTTTATCTTCCTCTCATTTAATAATACGGCATATCCACCAACTCTAAACATTTTTCAACTGTTTTAATTTAATATTCAATAAATCCAACGTATTTTTATCTTTGGTGGTTTTCTTAACCTTCTTCTTTATCTCGTCAATAAGATTCTCAATATAGACAATCTCAGGATTAATCTCATCTTTTTTCTGTTTTGGTTTTTCAACCTCAACAGGTTTTCCCATCTTCATTCTAAGATATTCTACACTCAAATCAACCGCTTTGACAGCAACGTATAATCCCAAACAAATTGCCGAAGCTTGAAGTAGTTCTGACATTCCAACAAACTTGATGACAATAACCATCACCAATAAAACAGTTACCATCTTAATAATCGACCAAAGATTGTTAATCACTTTTACCATATTACTTCTCTATTTTAGATTTTTGAATTGCGTACTCAGCCAAACTCATCTCGTGAACATTACCCATCACCATACACTCCTTCAATAAGTTATAAGGGACATGAAGAAGGAAGTCCTTCCCGTTGAATGTGGTGAGGTCTTGCTTGAGTTCCAAACAAGAGTGGACCAACTTTAGGTACAACTTGAATTGAGTTGCATCATCAAATGATTCCTCTTGAAGAACTCCGAACTGTGGGTGTAATATCTTAACTGTTTTCATATCTTATCTTGTTTGTTGTACAAATATACTGAAATTTCTTGACTTAACCAAATAAAAGGACCTTGACAATAATAATAACTAAGATGATACCTAGTACCCATCCAGCGATGCGTCCTACAATTGAAAATATGTTGGTAGCCCCTTTTATTAACTGACCACCAAAACTAAAAATAACGAGTAAAATGACTAATAAGATTATTGATTCCATGATTTTTTTATTTGTAACAAATATAGGAAACTTTTTTCACACCACCAAAACTTTTGAGCAAAAAAAAACCTCAGTCGACTAAAACTGAGGTTAAGGAAAGAATATATAGGTATAATACGCTGAGATTACACGTCTATGTGACCCATCTTTTGTGAGATTATCCTGATAATCGGTTCCTCACTTATCCACCACAGTTGCCCATGGTATCGAGTCAGTGTCGGTTATTTAAGTGAACCACTCTTCTCGTTAACAACTACTCAACTACTACTCTACTCTGTTAAGTCTTGCGAACTCACTAAGGGATGGCCGTCCCACCAGGTATTTCACAATTGACATTGAAAGACTTGCGGTCTGTTCAACGACTTCGTTAGTCTCACGACCCGAAGTGTTAGACACCTTTCGTTGTCAACGCCCGAAGACTTGTGCTTGTCATTTTAATTGTTCATAATTAAAATTAGCAACTGTGGAAAAAAAGACGATGTGCTTCGGGAGAAGGTCCGTTCCTTTTGAGAACAAAATGCTTCACACCATCCTGTAAGTCTGCAAACTTACGGTCATTTCAGGACTACGTTGAGTTAAGACTTTCGTCAATCCCCTCGGTAACCCGTTAGACTGGTACCCAGCCCTACAACTCATAGCAGTGAGTGTCGAACCGTCACCTGTACCTTTTCCTATTGATGTCACCATCTCAACTTCGATATTCCACGGACTCGAAGTGATTAAACCCTCTTAGCAGTTGCCCTCAAGGTTCTAACCGTAGGTACTTTGTTTAGTTGTCAAGTCTGTGACCTGCGAACGTTCACGGTGTACTAATCCCGTTTCAGTCCCTTTAGTCCCATTGCTGGGGTTATCTGACGACGCTAAACCGCCGATAGTTGTTATCTGTTTAATAGAAAGGGGTTAATCTTTTTAAGAATTTCATAAACTTATGAAAAACAGACAACCAACTATGAGTATTTCAAAGAACGTTTTCAGTGTTTCAACTGAATTGTTTGACAAATCTACAACAAAGTTTTCAATCCGTCAAGTACTTTCCAAAAAAAATTTCTGATTTTATCAGTAGGGTAAAATATAAATATACCGTTTTCCCTGAAAAGTTATACAAAGGTACAAAAAAATTTCTTTCTGTCAAGTACCTAAGTGAATTTTTTTTAAGTTAATGGATTCCCACCCGCATCAAAGTTTATCTTCAAAGCTTCTAACTTATCTTCAGCGGCAGCCAATTGGTCTACAAATTTATCCATCTCTTCTAAATGTTGGGGGTGTTCACCAATACCAACAGAACTGTTGAAGTAAATGTTTAGAGTTGCCATTGCTTCTGCTTTTTCGGCTTCATACTTTTTTACTAAAGCATTGTAAAGTAAATTTTTCATTTTAAAATTATATTAAGTAGTTTATTAAATTGTTTTGTCATCGGTTCAGGTAATTCATCTTTACCAAAATAACCACACTCCGTGTGTTCGTCACCATCAGGTGCGTTTTCTAAATCAGGATACATTTCTTCATCAACATCCATTAGATAACAATACATCATACCTTTAACTTTGGTACCATCTCTGTTGTATCTCTTAATCATGGCGGCATATTCAACATTTCCCACAACTGGAAGGTCAGTTTCCTCCATAAATTCTCTAATTGCCCCGTCTTTTGGTTCTTCACCATCCTCTACGCTACCCGCAGGACAAGACCAATGACCAGGGAGTGTTGAATCTGAGTTTCGTTTACATAACAAAACTTTGTTGTTACACCTAACGATTATACCTGCATATCTATTCATAATTAAGTTTGTAATATATTTATATGTTGTATGAAAGTAATAATAGACAACAATATTTTTAAAGTCAAACTTTGCACCACGCCAAAATCAATTCAAGAAGGTATGATGGGTAAAAACTTTGACGAGACCTTTAATGGTATGTTATTCTTCCTCCCACCAGGTGAACAATCTTTTTGGATGTATAACTGTATTGTACCTTTGGATATTATTATGATTAACGGTAATGAAATTACGGATATTCACCATAACTGTCAACCCTGTGAAAATATGGGTGAGTGTGATTCTTATAAAGGATTTGGTGATTCTGTATTAGAAATACCTGGTGGATATTGTGAAAATAACGACATAAAAAAAGGAGACACGGTCTCCTTTTCTATGTATTAAACTCTTGCGATTGGTTTGGGGTTTATATTACCCCTTTTTATAACTTTACTAACCAATCCTCCTGTACCCCAAGTTTCCAAATCCTTAGTACTTGCCAATTCTTCTGCAGTTATTCCATCATCATTTAACATTTGCATTAAATCTTTATAATATGGTAACTTCAAAGTCTTAACTGTTGCCATAATACCAGTACTCATATCAGGATAATTTTTAACCCCAACACTATTGTAATTACTAATACCTGACACCCTCATCATTTTTGTGGTATTAAATGGATTATAAGTTGCNGTACCACTTTCTGCTTGTCTCCAAGCTTTAAAGAATTTCATTTTTTCTTCTGTTGGTGTTACACCTAACTTATCAAATATCTCATCAAAAAAGTATTTCATAAACTGACCATCACTTAAACTTTCAACACCCTTAGAACGTAATTCTTCTTCATAATCTTCAAGTTCAATAACTTGGTCCAAATATTTTTCAATATCTTTTGATGTTAAGTTTTCATCTTTTAACAACTCATACATTTTTAATGCTGTTTCCTCATCAAAAATTCCTTTTTGTTGTTTTTTGTATTCAATCTCGTGGTCATCTTTGAATTTTCTAAGTTGACCTGCAGTTTCAGGACCAAACAAACCATCTACACCAAACCTTGGTAAATGATATCCTAATAATTCCAATCCAATCTGAAAAGTTTCTACTGTTTTTTGGAATTCATATCCACCCCTTTCTTGTTGTCCAATATTACCGTCAAATTCTTCAAGTGTCCTTAAAAATTCTGTTACGTTATCATCAACCAAATCCGCAGTTTTTGGGTCATCAATCTTTTCTTCTTCTTGTTCATTCAACCCTTTTGATTCGTTTATCTTTTCCTTAAGTTTTTTAACAAACTCATTTTGAATCATCTTTGCAAATTTAACATAAGGTGCATCTTCAGAATTTGGGTCATATCTATAAGGACCTTCAGGTGGTCTCTTACTTCTACCAAAATAATTAAGTGCTGAAATGTTTGTAATACATTTGTGACCACCAGAGTTCGCTTGAATCATTTCCCACGCTGGTACACCTAACTTATCCAATATTGTCCACTCCTCATCAGATAATTCCATATATGGTTTGTTCATAATTTCTTTTAACCTATCCATATATTGTTCACCACCTTCGATTGAACGAACTTTATCACCATAAAAGGCTTCCAAATCCGCATTGGTGAATCCAACTGACTCAGGACTAAATTGTTTACTACTTTCTGAAACCCACTTAATTGTAGATAACGGAATAATCTTATCTCTTAATTGTCCTTCCCATTTTGCTAGTACTTCTTGTGCAATCTCACCTAAGTTAACACCTTTGAGTTCTCTTTCTTTTTTGAATGGATTACATGATGCCTGAACCAATCCCATCGGCCAAGCGATAACTAAGAAATCCGCATCAGGATTATTTTTAAATGGTGTGTATCGGTCGTAAGAACCAGGTTTAAACATTGAACCTCCACCATATTGAATAATTATACCATCCTCAAATCTAACGTTTTCACTTTCTTTTTGTTTTCTAACATAACTTTGTTGGTTAATTGCCATTTCCTCAGGAAGAGCAAATCCTCTTTCCGCGGCAATTCTATTAATATTTTGAAATATGTTTAAAAGTGATGGAGTTGATTTCATTACCAACTCTTCCAAAAACCCTGGTTTGTTTTTGTAAGCCAAAAGTAATTTGTTGGTTGCAAGACCCAAAGCCATTTTATTCTTTTGTAGTGACTTATCCTTTTGAATCTTAAATACGAAGTTCATAATATCATCAGGTGTAAGACCGAATCTTGCAAAGTCTGCGGAGTCAACAGTTGAAATAAGTGTTACATCTTCAGATGGAAATATTTCTTTTGGTGACATGATTTGAGACAATGTTGCCACATTTGAACGAGATGGTCTAAACGATGTTGAGGTGTCGCCTTCAACACCTGTCTGACTGTCGTGGTGGTCTGTATGAACCACAAACATCGGCTTACCGTGAGCAAAGTCTACTAATACTGGCATTGTATCACCCTTCGCATCTTCTTTCTTAACCGCAAATTCTTTATCTCCATATTGAATGATTTCAGAATCAACTACTTTGATTCCGTTATCTTCCAAATAATTCTTCATAGCCAAAGCTGTTGTAACCCCATCCAAATCCTGATGGAAGTATATTTTGGCTTTTGGATATCTATCGGCCAATGCCTTGATATTTCTTAAACCTGATTCTTTAATTATTTTTTTCATCAACATATATTATTTTGACAAAATAGTTTTCGGGTTTCTACTCTTCTTTCATCGTGACCCCAATCACCATTTTCTATTTTATTCGCCGCACTTCTATAATTACCATTTTCAATATCACTAACAATTGAAGAATTTCTTAATCTTCTACAACCCATATTATATGCCATGTCAATCATTGCCATATACATACCTCTAGTTAACCTTCTACCATTTTTATCAGTGTCCTTCGCGTCTTCTTGCCATCTTTTTATACAGTCAGCAGCACTATTGATATCTATTGCAGATAATTTCATAGCCTCAGATTGACTCATTTTATTTAAATATTTTTCAATAATATCTGGATTTGTTGTACCATAACCAATAGTTAAAGTTCCTTTAGGTCTACCACTGTTTGGGTCATAAGGTTCTGTAGGAAAAACACCATCATCATAAACATAAGGTATAAATTTTTCCCATTTTCTAATATAATCAAAAATAGGCTGACCCGCACTTCTACCACCTTCATACCAATATACCATTTCTTCTGACTGCTCATTAATTTGGTATAGGTTTTTAATTCTTAAAACTTCTTCTTCTGATAATATTAAACGAGGCATAAAAACTTTTATTTATAAATATCCATAATAAGAAAAAACCCTCACTTTGGAGGGTTATAATTAATTAATGAGGTTGAACATGCAATTATGTTATCAAACCAAGTTCGTTCGGGACCTTTAAGTTCTTGTTTTTTAAACCAATGGTCATCACCTTTTTCATCAGTAATGATTATGATTTCTTTCTCAATAAATTTAATCTTTTGAATGTTCATCTAATACTATCTCCAATTGTTGTTGGTTTATTCTATACTCTTTGATTCTTTCCCTTGCAACCTCACAATAGTTTTCACTAATATCCAATCCAATCCATGGTCGACCCAACATCTCAGCCGCCAAACATGTAGTTCCTGAACCGTTGAATGGGTCCAATACCACATCTTCTTTATATGAAAGAATCTTAATGGCTCGATACGGAATATCCAATGAGAATGTAGCCTTAGTTTTTTGTTGAGTATCCGCAAAATAATTCCATTGTCCATAAACTAATGAAATGAAATCTTTCTTATCCTTCTCATCATATACCAACTTCTTTCTGAACTCACCTTCAATCTTCTCGTTTGGTACCATCTGATACTCACCTTCCCATTGAGGTGTCCCCTTTACATCTTTCTTGTGTTTCTTTTTGTAAGCCAAAATAACACACTCCTTTGGATTATAAATGTACGGAGCAGATGGACTCATCCAACTTCCCCACGCTGTGGTCTTACTTCGATGTGGTGAACTCTCTTCCAAATCCACAATACCAAAGAAACCAAAACCAATCTCTTTCATAACCATCCAAACCTCAGCAGAGAAATATATTCTTCCACCCTTTTCTTGTCGGTTAGTCTCATAAGGTATGTTTAGTGCGATACGACCATCGTCTTTTAATACTCTATATGCTTCCCTTAACCACTCACGAGTAAAACTCATATACTCGGCAATATGTTTGTCGTCATCCCAACTGTCATAATCAATTCCAACACCATAAGGTGGTGAGGTAACAATTAAGTCGATGGACTTCTCGTCCATATCTGACATCAACTTAATACAGTTACCACTATAAATCTCATTTCTCTCCATTCTGTTCTATTACTTTAATACGTCTGTCCAAGTAGAATAACGCTTTTTTTAGGTCTTGTAAAGGTGGGTTATCATCTTTCTTACCACTTCTCACAATGTATTTCAACACATTGAATAGATATGCGTCTTTATCAAGTCCCCATACTTCTGCAACATTTATTACCTCATAGGTATTATCATTACCAAATTGGTAATGTTTAGGATGATTTACTTTTTCTGTGTTATTTTTCATATTACTAATTCTGGTTTATATTTTTTCAAAAAAGAATAACAAAAATCGACCATATCATCAACTCTCTTACCGACTGGTTGTGATTTATTCCATAATTCTAAATTTTCAATCCTGTTATCATCTCTTACACCATTTTTATGGTGTATCTGTTCATCATCATTTAGTAATCGACCTAATTCTTGCTCCATCACTAATCTATGCTCTCTAACATAACCATTTGGGTTTGAATTTGGGTGTTCGGGATTATATACCATAACATAACCATTATTTTTAATTTTACCTCCCTTCCAAAAATGGCTGTTTTCACCTTTTCTTACACATCCACAAGAATTTTGTTTGTTTCTTGTTAGTACTCCAGTCGCAACTGTCACATTATTTCCACATTCACACTCACATAACCATTTATTACTATGTCCCGTTACCTCATCTTTTACTCTTTTGATGACGGTTAACTTACCAACTTTTAAACCTGTTATGTCTTTTCTTTTTAAATTTGAAACTACATCTTTTACATAACATCCACACGATTTTGATTTACCACTTCTTAATCCATAAGAAGAGACGTATCTAACGGTCCCACATTCACACTCACATTCATAATGAGTAGTTTTTTTTACCCCCTTAACTAAGGGTATATCATTTACAATTGTCCATCTATTAAATTTATCACCTTTTTTTAATGTTATTTTTTTCATAGTTGTTTTTTTATTATAAATATC
>JGI10211J34971_10001377_pt1 | contig 20138 bp, 15 predicted proteins | sample Etolagsediment_FD_34971 | JGI IMG/M metagenome (IMG submission 34971)
AAGCATAGATGTCCCCCTTGGCGTCATAATCCGTTGCTACAAAGACAACGGTTTTGCCGTCCCGGGACAGTGCCGGCGCCGAGATTCTGCCCAGGTCCTCCAGCCGCTTTTGAGGCGGTGCGCCGAGGGCGGGATCCAGGGAGGTAAGCCACAGGGATGATCTTCCTTCATTTTCCATAACATAAGCCATGGTTTTGCCATCGCCCGAGAGTGCTGCATAGAGAACGGGGTCGGATTCGAAACTCATCTGCACAGGCAGAATTACGGGGAGTGGGCGGGGCGGTTTTCGGCCTTTTTCGGTTTCGGCAATGTATGCCAAAACCGCCACCGTAGATTCATTCTTCTGCGTCTCCAAGGGCTTGGAACCGGCACATGATATAAAGTTTAAAAAAGCCGCGAGGAAGAGGACCGCGATCGGAGTCTGACCTTTCTTCTCAGTTCTCCGTCCTCTGTCCTCTGTCCTCCGTCTTCCGGCTACAACGTGACCCATGAGCCATCCTCCTTCTGTATCTTTTCACCGGGCAGGGCCTTTTCACGGTTGAGTTTCGCAAACACCTTTTTGATTTCCGGCAGGTCTTTTTCCGTAAATGCCGCATTGGTTTCCACCACCCGGATCATGACCACTTCCCGGGCCTGGTTCACCTGTTGCACCACCGATAGAAATTCTTCCTGCGGATACCGGGCCGCAAAGGCCTGAAGGTCATCGGGGGCCTTTTCTCTGTTTATGGGAAAAGTTGTGAGCAGGCCGACGTTGTTCTCACCCACCCAGCCCAGCCGTTTAAAGGCATCCACATCGTCTTCATGAAAGGCCAGGGTTTCCATGGCCGTAACGGCGTTCTGGTATTCACGACTTTTTCGCGGGGGTGTTTGAATCTTTCCGGTGGGGTCCACGCCCCTAACCGAGGCCACCAGTAGGACATCGTTTGAAAGGGCGTTGTAGGAACCCAGAACCTGGTTTTCCAGCGCCGTGCGTTCGCTCACCACATTGACATCCACCTTGGCCAGGGTGCAGCCGGCCAACCCGCATAACACCACAATCAGAAATAACACCCTAAAAAAAGAGTATCTTTTCATTTTCCGTCCTCCGTAAATTGGATGGTGCCGTCCGGACCCACCAAAAGCGTTTTGGCCGAAAGGATTTTCAGGCCTTTCAAGAGGGGAACCAGGCGGCCGACCAGGGTTTGAAGTTGTTTTTGAACAGGAAGGGAGGCCATATTCAGACGTTTGATGGCCGGAAGATTGATGCGGGTTCCGCCCACGGAAACTTCTCCCGTCAATGAAAGGTTTCCGTTTCTGACTGCCACCTCAATCCAGCGGGGCGTTCCCCTTCGCAAAAGGGCCCGCTGCCCAACAATGCTCTCGTTGTTTTCGTGGGGGTCCATGGCGTATAGCAGGCGCTCCAGGGTTCGTGCCCCGATGTGGGTGAGCCGAAATACCGCGTCCAGGTTGCCCATGACGTTCCCGTCATTGGCGGTTACGGGAACTTGAAGTGACATGTGCCCCGAAACCTGGGTATCCTCATCGATGCTCTTTTGATTCGGCGAATTTCCAGCGTTGCCGCTTTGAAGAAGCCGGCTCGTGTCCAGACCGGAAAAGGCACCATCCATTTGGAGATGGTAACGGTTTTGATCTTCAAGAATCCGTAGCGCCCCCAGCAGTGTTCCACCCATGGCATCCATCTGGAAATAGTCGATGGAAGGAAGGGAATGGATGAACCGCATTTGCAGTCGAGCGTTTTTGACCCGGATGGGAAAGGGCCCGCCATTTACCTGGGCCTCTTCAAACGAGAGGGTCGGCTTTTTCGTGAGCCGCCCTCTAAGATCTTCCACCAGTCTTCGGGAAAGGGGGCTTTTTGCAAAGGAATTCAGCACCGGGGGTTCTTCGGGATCCAGAACCGACAAGGAGAGCGCTTTCATAGGTTTTTGAATTTCGGGTTTTAAAGGACCGAAAGCAAGGCCGTAGGTTTTCTTCCATTGAAAATGGGTTGTAAGGTCCCTGATGGCGAACCTGGGCGATAGGGCCGCGTTAAGATCTTCACTTTCGAGATTTGTTGTCAACGAAACGGATTTTCCCCCTTCCAGTTGCAGGGACAAGTCCCCTTTCAGGGGGCCGTCCACGGTCAACCCCCCTGTGAACGGGGCCAGTTGAGGCCCGGTGTTGATGTTGATGCCGGCATTGATTCTCGCTTCCAACATTTTCAAAATGGCTGACAGGGTGAGTTTCTCTTTTCGCCTCAACAGTCGATTCAACCGGTTCAGGCTCATCTCAAGGGTCTGCTTTACGGCCAGCGGCGACAATTCCAGGGATTCCTGCAGTTCCAGAGAATTGAGGTTTCGCATCACGGCCTTTACCGAAAGATCAGCGGTCAAAGGCTTTTGGAGTTTTCCCAAAGTGGGCAGCGTTTTGATTTTGTCCACCGTTAGCCTTCCCAGAATGCCAACTGATTCCAGGCTGCTGGTGGCGCTGATGTTGAGAGGGCTTTCGGTATTGATCCCCTGGGCCGAGATCGTTTCGCCGGAACTCAGGGGCAGCGTCACTGCCAAATTGATGAGTTTTGTTTCAAGTGACAGGTTTTCCAGAAAGCCCGCTTGCCGCAACCGTTTTTCAAAGGGTTGTGCGTTATCGGTCAATCCCGCGATTTCTTTTTCGGTTGGGCGACGGCCTTGAAGTTGCCAGGTGGTTTCTATACGCCCGGCAAGCTGCCCGTTGGGTTTTAAAGCGGCCGGGGCCAGCTCCAGCGCCCGTTTGAGATCCACACCCATGAAACCTTTCGTTTGAAATGACGTCTTGCCCGAATCCAAAGCCGCACCTTGCGCGTGAACTTCCAGAAAATCCCCTGAGCCAATATCAGCCATTATTTCTCCCAAATCCAGCTTGAAAGGGGTGCTTCGGGTGATCCGCACATCTTTTGCGTGACCTTTGAAGGTCAGTCCCTCTTTCAGGGAATGAGGGAGGAATGCCGACAATTTTAAAGGGCCTGTGGAGATGTCGGCTTCTGCAAATTTCACCCTGGCTTCCTGGGCTTGCGGCAGGTCAATACGCCCTTTAAACCTGTGGGAAAAATGGTCCGTGCCGTCATTTTGAGGCGGCATGCGAATGCCGCTCAAAACGCCCGATTCCTCAAGGGTGATTATCCCCGCCATGCCCCAGAGGGCTTCCGGTGATGATGAAAGGTCCTGGATGGCCACACCGAGGGATGATATTTGGCAGTTATCCAGCGTAACGGGCTGTTTGCCTGAGATGCGAACGTTTTTTGCGCCCAGGCTCATGCGGAGTTGCAGGTCTTTGGGAAAGCGGTTTTTGATTTGAACCGCCGTATGCGGTATCAGCAGACTCAACTCTTCAACGTTCAGCGACTCTCTTGAAAGTTCCAGATGCAGCGTTGACAGGTTCAAAACCATGTCATGTATGGACAGGTTTGCCGTCCCGTCCGGAAGCATGCCGTTTAGTTGCACTTCATTAATTTTAAAATCGGGAGTCTTGGCGTCGTTTATCCCTTTCCACCCAATGCCATGGGGAATGAACCCCTTGGCAAGGTCTTCCAGTTCATCAAGATGAAGGACAATTTTGTTCAGGGCAAGGTTGAGATTCACCTGGTTTTCTTCTTCAATTTTTGCAATTCCGCTGAAAGAAAAACCGCTTTTTTCCATGAAGCGGATTTCGCCTCGCTCCAGATTCACAGTTTTGTTATGGGGTTCCGTGCTGCCTTTTTGGGATAACGCAAAGGAAAAAGGACCGATTTTCTTTTCTTTTAACGGCCCTCCCTCTGCCATGATGTTTTTGCAGGTGAGGTTCAGATCAAAAAGGATCGTTTTGGTGTTTTGAAGCTGCGCGTTGGTTTGAAGCAAAATTCCACCGGAGAGTTTGGGAATGCCGGTGGGCATCAAGGGCAGAACGGCCTCCGTCAGGGGTGCAAGGTCTATTTTCACCTGTCCTTCCAGACCTTTTTGCACCAGGGATCCCTGTAAGGCCACATGAAGACCGGGCAGATCTGTGTTGATCTTGACCTCGGCAGCTCGAGGATGGAGGGCACCGGCTTCGTTTACCAGCCGGTCCACGTGGACGGCAAACGCCAGAGGCGGCAAAACCTTTCCATCCAATGACTGCTGGGAACTCATATTGAGGTTCACCGGTTTTGATAAAAGAGAGGGCATATCCAGATTGAAAGTCCCGTCATGGATTTCGAGCAAACGGTTTTCCAGCCGGTCTTCCATCTGCAGTTGTGCGTTCGTGAGCCTGATCCGGGCTGCAAGATCACCAGGCAGGACGGGAAGGGCCGCAGGCTCTTTTGGCGCCTGCACCTCGCGGGCGGTTTCGGTCGGCCTTTTTTGAGGAGGTCTCAACTGGGCGAGCCATGCCTCCAGGTTGGTGCGGCCGTCCTTTTCGCGAATCAGATTCCCTTTCAGGCCATCGGCTTTCAGATCGACATACAGGCGTCTTGGGCTCACCTTGAAATCGACGAAAATAAGAAGATTATCAACCGAAAAAAGGGATCCTTTGGCATATTTGGGGTCATCAGCCACCGCAAGCCCATTTATCCTGATCCCCTCTTTCCAGGTCCACCGAAGCGCCTGCAGGGTAACGGGCCGGTGAAGAGATTTGGAGGCCCGGGTTTCAACCTGGTGGCGGAACCAGTCGGTAGAAACCATTTTGGGTGTGAAAAACACCCCGGTTGCCACAACCGTCAGCATCAGGAGCAACAGGCCTGTTATCCACAATACCCATTTCAAGATTCGACGAAACATAAGTGCGCTACCATTTTTCGCGGATCTGGATGATACCGCTTATAACCGCATTGTAGCACAGTGAGCCGAAACGTCACAAGGGGCGGCTTCGTTTTTGGATGCGGAGTGTCAACCCATGATCGATTGGTACTTGCTGGAATACCTGAAAAAAGTCAAAATTCGGTTTCTATTGGGGTGCAGACAAATACATTTCTTTCGTCGTGGTCGAATTTGCAGTCTCTGTCTAAAATTTCCTTCAGGGCCTTACGGGCCCTGTGGAGCCTCACTTGTACTACCTCCTTTATTAGCCTTTTTTGGAGTTGCTTCGTCAGATTCAATAAGCGGTAAATCATACACTGCAGTCATGAATGCGTTGACAATGGCATCGTGAAAACCCCCTTACCGGTGAGATCGGGGGGATCTATATCCTGCGTTATCAAAAGCCCTTTTTTCGACGCTTGTGAAACCATAGCATCCGTGCTATTCTTGATGGTATGAACATGAAAGATATCCCTGAACCCATTCCCGCGGCGACGCTGATTCTGATCAGGCCCCATGGAAACCGTTTTCAAGTCTATCTTCTCAAGCGAAGCCCCAAAAGTCGCTTTCTGCCGAATGTCTATGTTTTCCCGGGAGGTACGCTGGAACCTGAAGATTATGGACTGGCGAGGTGGGAAACGCATCTGGATCTGGACGCGAACCGGCTTGAAGAAGTGCTCGGGGGCCGAGGCCTCTCCGCGGAAGCAGTGCTACCATATTCCGTGGCTGCGGTTCGCGAAACCTTTGAAGAGGCCGGCGTGTGGCTAGCTCAAAAAAACGGGGCAAAAAACTATCACCTAGAGGCTCTTCAAAAGCTGCGGAAGAATGAGGCCCTCACGTCGTCCTGGTTTCTTGAGACGGTTCAGAAACAGGGGTGGATCCTCAACCTGTCGCGCATGCGCCGCTGGTCCCACTGGATTACTCCCATTGGGCTGCCCTTTCGATTTGACACCCGGTTTTATCTGACGTGCATGCCAGATGAGCAGGTTTGCCTTCCGGACATGAAGGAAACCGTGGCAGGTATATGGGTGCCCCCGAAAGAGGCACTCGAAGGAGGGTGTAACGGAGACATACCCCTGAGCCCGCCCATTCTGGCCACCCTGCAAGAGCTTCTAGCTTTTGGCTCTTTCAATGAACTGGTGGCTGCCGCGGACAGAAGAGAGTGGGGCGAAAGTCTCATGCCCCGGCTCGTAACGCTGGAACGCGGAAACGTGATTCTGGAGCCCTGGGACCCCCTGTATCATGAGGTTCAGCCACAATTAAAACCACCCGCCGAATCAGATGTTTTGCCTCCGCAAACCTCGTTTTCGCGCATTTGGCATGATGGCAGGATTTGGCGGCCGGTGAGAATCACATAAAAACGAGCCGAGGGGCTTATTTCCAACTAGCTCCTGCAATTTGCATGGGAACCCGGAAGGGCTTAACAATTAAAATTTCGACTATTTTCTCCCGGACGGAACATTGTCGATCACCATGATATCCTGTGTTCCTATAAATGCCTCACCACCAGTAGTGAACCCGTTTAATGTCAACGTATTATAGTCGCCTATGATCAGTCCTTCCAGTGTCTTTATTTCATCTGACTCGAACTTGGCAACAAAGTTGCCCCGGTCATCGGATTTCCACCAATTGATGGCAACACCGTTTAGAAATACGGAGGCTCCGACCACCAGGCTATAGGCGATGTCCGTATGAACCGTAACAATAGTGCTGTTGCTTTGAATGTTTAAGACATTGGGAGAAACATCAATCTCGATGTCAAAGGCATGACATTCGGCGGGGATCTGGAAAAAAATCAGCGCCAGCGCCATCAAACACAACGCGGGTAAACAAAGGGTTTTCATTTTCTTGAGTATCATTTTTATCTCCTTTCAAGATCTTGAAGGTTATTGACAAGCTGCTGAAGAACCTATTCCACGATTGATACTATACCCCTTGTAAGCCACATGTAAATCGGCCGAAGTCCCTTTTTTTTGTCGGTGTTTGTCCTACAGAAAGGCTTGATGCGCATCTGATGGACTCGGCAAAATCCTATTTTACCAGCCCGTGTTTAATGGCGTAAAATGTCAATTCCGAGTTGTTTTTCATCCCCATTTTTTTGAGGGTCCGAACACGGTTTGTGCTGATGGTCTTAACGCTGAGAGACAGCTCCCTTGCGATTTCCGATACGGTTTTCCCCGAGGCAATCATGACCATCACCTGGTATTCGCGGTCAGAAAGAGTTTCCTGAATCGGCTTATCGGAATTTGCTTCCACATGGAATGCCAGGCTTTCAGCAAGGGATGGGCTGATATACCGCCCCCCCTTGGAAACCTTTAAAATGGCCTTGATTAATTCCTCCGGAGCGCTTCCTTTTGTCAAATATCCCGACGCTCCTGCTTTTAACGCCCGAATTGCGTATTGTTCCTCCGGGTACATGCTGAGTATGAGCACGGGGAGTTTCGGCTTTTCAGCCTTCAACTCTTTCAAGGTATCAATACCGCCCCTGCCCGGCATGGAAATGTCCAACAGAATCAGATCCCATTCCTCTTTTCGAATTTGCTCCAGAACCTCCTGACCATCCACGGCTTCCCCGGCAACCACCATGCTGGCGTCATCCGCTAAAATCTGTTTCAAGCCTTCGCGGACAATGGCGTGGTCATCCGCCACCAGTATTTTTATCATGTACTCCTCCCTCCTCGGCGACTGGGATGGATACCGCTACGGTAGTCCCATTGCCGTTGTCTTTGATGCTCAAGCTTCCGCCAAGATAATGTACCCGTTCCCGCATCCCTATAATTCCGAATGATTTAGGATCCAAAATTTCATTTTCTTTAATGCCGATACCATTATCGCTGACTCGCATCTCCAATTTGCCCTGAACTTTTTTGAGGACGATTTCCACTTGGGTGGCGCTTGCATGACGCGTAATATTGGTGAGCGTTTCTTGAAATATGCGAAAAATCGCCGTAGAAATATCCTGAGACAAAACCAGGTCTTCGGGATCCGATAGAATTTTGGTTTCGATGTCCGCCCGTTTTGAGAATTCCTCCGCCTCCCACTCTATGGCCGCCGATAGGCCGAAATCATCGAGCAGTTGCGGCCGCAATTCCCCACAAATCCTTCTCACCGATTGAACGGTCCAGTCGATAAGCCTTGACATGACGTTGGCCTTGTCAATCATCAAATTTTTTTCAGAGGGCAACCTCTGACGCAGCCAGTGCACGTCCATTTTCAGGGCTGTCAATGCCTGTCCCAACTCGTCGTGAATTTCACGGGCGATGAGCGTCCGCTCTTCTTCCCTGACAACCTGCAGGTGGGATGTCAAGTGACGCAATTGTTCGTGAGAGTTCACAAGCGCCTGCTCGACCTCTTTTCGTTCCGAAATGTCTTTAAAATCCTCTACAATGCCGATGAGTTGTCCGTCGATCCCCCGAAAGGGCGTCGCTGAAACGATGCAGGGGATTTTGACCCCGTCTCTTCGTACTTTTAGAGAATCGGATTCCACGCGGTCCACTCCGCCCAGGATCCGGATCAACGGGCAATCCTTTGTATGGCATAGGGAGCCCCAGAGGACTTGGTAGCATCTCCTGCCGATGACTTCCTCTTTTGTCATGCCCGAAAGTGTCGCAAAGGTCTCATTCACGCGAATAATATTAAAATTCCGGTCAACCACACGCATGGCATCGGCTGCCGTATCAAATATTTGCTCAAGTTCGGTATTTGCGCTTACGGCTTCCCTTTCAGCACGCCAACGCGCAATAATAATCCATTGGGAATAAACTCCAAAGCCCACAAACATGCCCACGATCATCAAACGCATCCATATTTCATGGGGTTCCGGACTGAAAACCTGTTCAATGAAGCTAACATCATGAAACACGAGCACATGGACGGCCGATTCCAGCATCCAGAAAACTGCCGCTAGTCCTATACCGATAAAAATAAATCCCACATGGGATGAATAGGCTCTGTTTTCGCCCTTTTTCTTCATTTTTCTGCTCCCTGGCGGATGCTTAACTCAATTCCTGCCAACCCAAATACAGTGCCTAATTTCTCAATTTCTCTTGCAACATACTGAAAAATGAAAGGTTATAAACCCGTAATTTAAACATGATTCAATACAATAGCAAAGAATAGGTCCGGAAAATTCAAAAAATCTTATGGTTGATATTGCCGCCAAACCCTGGCAATCTTCTTGAACCACGTTCGCTAGGCATGATATACGGGGTTATATTCCCGAAAGCAAAGCGCGGAATAGGGTGTACAGAATATCAGATGGAAAAGATCAGAAGAACAGCCTGTGAGAGGTTTAATGATGAAAGAAATCCCATTCACTGACATTGAAGGCCTGCAGGTGGGTCATGCCCAGAATCTTGAGGGCCCCACCGGGGTCACGGTGATCATTGCCAAAGCTGGGGCCGTCGTGGGCGTGGATGTACGGGGGGGCGCGCCGGGGACTCGAGAGACGGACCTGCTCAACCCGGTTAACCTGGTACAGCAGGCCCACGGGGTTTTCCTGGCCGGTGGAAGTGCTTTCGGACTGGATGCCGCGGCAGGCATCATGCAATACCTGGAGGAAAGGGAGATTGGTTTTGATGTTCAAGTGACCCGGGTGCCCGTTGTGTGCGGCGCCGTGCTGTTTGACCTGGTCTTGGGTAATCACCGAATCAGGCCCGACAAGAAAATGGGATATGAGGCTTGCATCAATGGGGAATCCAACAATTCGGTTCAGGGCAATGTGGGGGCCGGTGCCGGGGCCAGCGTAGGGAAAATTTACGGCATGGACCGTGCCATGAAGAGCGGTCTGGGAAGTTATGCCCTCAAGGAAAAAGAGCTTAAAGTGGGCGCTCTTGTGGCCGTTAATTGTCTGGGGCATGTCATCGATCCGGAGACCGGGGAAAAGCTGGCCGGTCCGCTATCAAAGGACAGAAATAGTGTCGAGGATACGGAAGCGATCATGCTCGACGCATTTTCCAATAAAAAGAACCTTTTCAGCGGCAATACCACCATCGGGGTGATTGCCACCAATGGGCGGTTCACCAAAACCGAGGCCACAAAACTGGCGTCAATGGCCCAGAACGGTTACGCGCGAACCATTCGACCGGCCCACACCATGTATGATGGGGATACCGTCTTTGCCATGTCGACCGGGGATATTCAGGCGGATTTGAGTGTGGTGGGTTTTCTGGCGGCGAGGGCAATGGAACAAGCTGTGATTGCGGCGGTAAAAAACGCCGGTGCTCTGTGCGGGCTTCTTAGCTACGGGGATTTGCATCATCACCCGTGATATCGTTATCTTAGATAGGACAGAGTTTCGGGCAGGGGTGCGTCTTTGCCTTTTTTCGTCTCTCCGTAATTGTGTTCAGCCAGGATCTTGAGATCGTCCAGAGCCCGCTTGTCCCCGCGAAACTGAACGTGATCCAGCCTTTTTGTGACCACGTATCCACCGGCGCTCAGCAGCTCCAAAATGCTGCCCGCATCAAAAGTCTGATCATCTACCAGCATCTTTACGTGGGCTCCGTGCTGTTGAACCACCTTGGCCACAAGGGTTGAAGGACGGGCATGGAAGCCAAGGCTTTGGGGGACGGGAAGTTCGTAAGTAACTTCTTCCAGCATATTGGGCAAAACGGCTTCGGCAAACTGCCTTGCCGTATGAAAGCACTTCACCTGATACTCAAGGGTGAAAAAGAGCGCTTCTTCCAGCAGCCTGGTGACTGAGAACAGGCTTTTCAGCTTGTTTAATACCGGCGACGGCAGCATGAGATGTCTTTCATAATAATGGGCCAGAATGGTCCCTATTTTTGAAAGGTTCAGCTGCACCGAAAAGCTCTCACGCATCTTTTTAAGTTCCGGGAACTCTCTTTCAATGCTGTGGTTCACCACGTAGGAATCGTACCACGACACAAGGTTGTGCAGGCGGGTCCCCAGGCGCCTCAGTTTCCCTTCGTTAAGGTTGCGGGGAATCTGAGAAGCCAGACCATGGGCTTTTGATTGAATGACTCGATCAAGAAAACCGGCCTTTTCTCCAAATGCCACACATCGATGAAGGATTTTCTGGGTGGTGATGGCGTTTTCCGTATCGGCTGATTCTTCGATGGTATGGGGAAGGATAACTTCCTTTTCAAGCTTCAGGCCGTAAGTGGAAAGGGGCTCTTCTCTTGGAATGCTCAATCCAAGTTTTCGGGCTTCCTTCTGTAACTCCAAAAAAATGCTGAAGATAACTTCATTTAAAAAGAAAGAGACTGATTCAGCTTTTCGAATAAACGTTGCTTTTTCCTCAATGATGACGGATTCCCGGACTAAATTCTTTTGGAGTTCTTCAAGGAGAAACGAGGCTTTGCCGAAATTCTTTGCGCTCGCCGCAAGTTCTCTGAAATAGATCCAGTTCAGGTTGTACCGGGCGCGATATCGGTCCAGTAGATGTTCCGCATCGGAGGCGTAATTGATGACATCGGCCAGGAAGCCCATGTGCAGGCGCTTGGAATTCTTCCTGTCCGCTGATGCGCCCGCATGGTGAGACAGTGATAGAAGGGGCCTGGCAAAGGGTTCCAGAATGGCGGTAAAGTCTTTTTCACTGACAATTTTCTGTTCGGTTGTCACGGTCGTGTCCCAAATAACCTTTTTCAGATTTCTCAGCGTACGGTATCAGCGATACGGTTTCTTGACAAGTACAAAGACATGACGCTGTCGATTTGTTGAACATGCTGTTTCCAGCCCTGGAAATTTTGTTTTGGTCTTCAAATGAGGCTGTGATATAGTTTTCGGAATCACACGCAGCCTGCGGCGAGTGAAAATTGGTGCTTTCAAAAATAAGAGATGGCGAAGCTGGCTCGGGAAAGGGAATGAAAAATTTCAAAATTATATTTGTGTGTTGTGTAGGGTTATGTCTGGTGAGTGGTGAACTCTTTGCCTATGTCAGGCCTTTGGAGCAGATCCTCGCAAAGGTTCAAAAACAGTTTGCCACGTTTAATACCTTGATCATCGAGCAGGCCACCCATGTCATTCAATCAAAGGATCCCCTTCGGGAAAGGGTTTTCAGGGAAAAAGTGTGGCTCAAAACACCTCAATATGAGCGGACCATGGAAATGGCCGCGCCCCGTCTCCCGAATGCGGACGTTGGTGCGCTCAAGCCCAATTCCGGCAAAGCAGATGAACGGCCAAAGGTTGAAAATCAGCTTGATCAAGCGGTACGGCAGCCGAATCCGGATGCTTTATACCGATGGGTCTTGATGGCCAATCCGATAGGCGAATTATCCGCCTTTTTGTCACAACTGGGGATTCAGATCTGGGATTTGGGCTACGACCGATGTGACGGTATCGTGGCTTACCGGATAGGCGCTCCAACCCATGGCAGCCCAAAACTTCTGGTGGATAAAGAACGGTTTTTTCCGTTACTTCTCTCTTACACGCTTCCGGGGGACCCAGAAGGCCGGCTCGTAACGGTCCGTTTCAAGGACTACCGAAAAGATGATGCCGGGTGGTACCCCTATGAGATCGAATATGCTCTGGAAAATGCGCCCATAGAAGAATATCATATTTTGGATCTGACAGCCAACGCCCCCATACAGACTTCTTTTTTTGAAAGAAAAATCGAGCCGCCCGTAGCCGCGCCGGAAGCTTCTTCAACTCCGGGAAACCCCGATGATCGAAGGTTAAAAACCATCATGCAAAACCTTGAAAAAAAATATCAATAAGGCTCGAGGGAAGTTTTTTCATGTCATTTGATTCAGGTGGGATTGACGAGAGGGAGATCCGGCGCGAAAAGGAAAAGGCCAAGCGTCTCAGGCGTACCAACTGGTGGTATACCCGCGTTCAAAAGGGCGAATGCTACTATTGTGGACAATTGGTGGGTCGTGAAAACCTGACCATGGACCATGTGGTACCGCTCATTCGGGGCGGGAAAAGCCGAAAAGGAAACGTGGTTGCCGCCTGCAAAGAATGCAATAACCAAAAGAAGTATCTCCTTCCCCTGGAGTGGGAGGCATATCTGAAAAACCTGAACAATAGGCCCAGCTGAGCGTTTATCCATGAAGCAGCCCCTTCAAAGCCGAAAACCCTTGATGCGCAAGGCGATATGAACGTGAAAGATTTTCAACGTTACGATGTCATCGTGGTAGGGGCGGGACCCGGCGGGGCCGCCGCCGCCAAATGTTGTGCGGACCGGGGCCTGAGCGTACTGTTGATCGAAAAAAAAGAACTGCCCCGGGACAAAGTCTGCTCTGGCATGATCATGGGTCGATGGGCCTTGCAGATCATCGAAGAAGAATTTGGTAAAGTCCCCGAATCCGTTCTCACAGATCCGCCATTGCTTTCAGGGCACCGTTTTTACGTGGGCGATGCAGAAGCGCAAACGCTGAAATGGCCTACCGCGCTTTCATGGAGAAAGGACCTTGATTTCTGGATGGTTCAGGGGGCAGTCAAAAGCGGTGTCATCTTGAAGGACGGAGTTCGTGTTTCAGGCATAAAGGCTGAAAACGGCAACTGCCGGGTGGCCCTTAAAAAAGAGGGCAAAACCGAAAACCTTTATGCGCGGTTCGTCATCGGGGCCGATGGCGCTACTTCCGTTGTTCGCAGATGTATATTTCCGGAACTGAAGGTCCGTTTTTCGGGTCCCATCCGGGAATGCTACGAGGGGGCGCTGGACCTTCCAAGAGATATCTTCCATTGGTTTTTCCCTAAAAGTCTTCCCCGCCCCCGGTTTAACGTGAATCACAAAGACGATGGTTTCCTGATTGAGGGTTCGGGACTCAGCGAACTCCGAGGCGAAATCGGCAAAACCCTTTTGCCCTATGGTTTTGAACCTGAAACAAAACCGATCTGGAAAGACGGTTGCACCATCGCCCTGTTGCATGAGGATTTGCTCAAAGGGGCATTTAAGCCTGCCAGGGAAAACATTCTGCTCATCGGGGATGCTGCCGGGCTCATCCTGCCAATCACCTTTGAAGGTATCGGTTCGGCGCTTAAAAGCGGCCTCCTGGCAGCCGATGCTGTTATCCGAAATTGCGACAATGGCATCCAAGCAGCATCTTCATACCTTGAAAGTCTGGTGCCCATGTTGAAAACCATAAACCGATTATGCGAAGTGCAGGAGGGACTCAAAGTTGCTGCAAGCAAGGGTGATGGCAGTTCCTTGGCAGAGGCTTTGAAAAACGCCTACCGGGAGACCTTGACGATCCAGGAGTTGTAAAAGGGATCCCTAAACCGCAATTCGATCTACTGCTACCACCGGAAGAGATTGGTGCCCATCGATATTGAGAAACCGGTCTGCCCGGCCTGAATTGACGGCGATTTCCAAATGGTCGTTGCTGCCGAACAGCGCCATTAGTGTCCCTTTCGGTCTCTCTCCATAGGTTTTTAAAATCCCTTCTATGATTTCTTTTTCCACCCGAATGAGCGCTCGACGGTTTCCGACAAAACGCGTTAGTTCCTCGCGGTGAATGTTGGTGACGACATTGCCGAAATGATCGATTCTGACGGCCCTGCCGAAAAGGGTGTCCCCATTTCGATAGGGCTTCGTATCGGGCAGGCTGATGGGGTTTTGCATCAGTTCCCCCATCGTTAAGGGATCAATGCCGAGGGAAAGGTGTGCGGCAACCGGTGCAAAAATATCGCGTCCGTGAAAGGTGCGGGAGATGCGCGGCAGAAAGAATTTTGTGGTTGTTAAGTGAATGACAAGAACCTGTGGGTCAGCGTTGATGATGGGCCAGAAAAGGCCGTTATCCGGGCCCACAAAATACTGGTTTCGGCTTTTGACCAGTATGGGTCTTCTGTCCGTTCCAACCCCGGGGTCCACCACCGCTACATGTATGGTGGATGGCGGGAAAAAAGAAAAGGATTCTTCAATGACCTGAGCCGCCTGATCAATGTTCCCGGGCGCAATCTGGTGGGTTAAATCCACGAGTGAAGCTTTCGGGTTCAGGCTCAGTACAATACCCTTCATGATCCCCACATAAGGATCTTCAAGCCCAAAATCCGTCAGAAGCGTTATAATTCCCATTTGTTAATGCCCTTATCGAATACCGGCTATTTCATTTATGAACCTTTTGTGATTTATGGTACGGTAAACAAAACGCTTCCCAATAATATAAAATATAAAATGAAAGCCAGAAAGACCTTTTTTATTCTGCTCGGTATTTTCCTTTTTGCCCTGATACTATTGGGGGGTGCAGGCCTTTATTACTATACCCATCCCTCCATGGTAAAAGCACTCGTCGAAAGGGGTGTATCCGGGGTCACCGGTGCTCCTTTTTCCATTCGACATCTGGACTATTCGCTCAGCCCCATAAAACTCCACGCAAAAGGCATTGTTTTTAAACCGGCGGGGGAAGGAAATGGATTTTCCGCTGAAATCGAAGATTTTATGGCGGATTGTGTTTTGAATGGTTCATTCGGCCAGAAAACTCTGGTTTTCAAGAATCTCAAAGTCAACGGTTTTAAGTGCCGCGTTCTTGAAGGAGTGGTACCCTCAGTTTCAAAGGATCCTGTCCAAAAAGGGTCTTCCTTTTTGAGCACCATTGCAAGATCTTTCGTTTCTGTTTTCCTGTTTAAGGATTTCAGTTTGGCGCGTGCTGAAATCGGAGAAGGCTTCGTAAGTGCCCAACGGGGTGGTCGACGAATTGAAATTTCAGGACTTTCAGGACATATGAACGCCGATCACATGCTGGATGTGCAAGGTATCATCCGGGTTGAGTCATTGTCAGAACAAGCAATTTTTTCGGTTCCTGGTTTTCACATTAAAACCACCACTGCGGTATCCCTTAATGACCCTCGTATCGCTTTTACCGTGGCTTTTATTGACGGCCTGTTCCGCAGTCCTCAGGCAAAGGTTGAGAGTATTGAAGGGTTTGCCACCATCGGTTACGATCATTCTGACCAGAAGTTTGTTTTTGCCGACGTTAAATTCGCTTTCAAAACCACGCATTTAAAAGGACTCCCAAAAACCGAAAACGTCCCCTTTGAAGCCGTTTTGAAAGCAAGTGGGGAGGTCGATCTTGAAGAAGGAAAAGCGCGCCTCACGGATTTCTCTTTTGATGTCAAACATCCCCATTTCAATGGTTTATTGACCGCTGAACTCGAGGCGGAAAGGCCCTTGTCCAATTTGCAACTGTCGGGAAAACTGACGGGGAGTAAAGTATCTTTTAAGTGGAAGGGTCTTTCCGTGAAAGGCGCCGAAGGGGCCCTTATTTTTTCAGGCAGCTATCCTGATTTTGAGGTAGCTGAGTTTTCCTGTGGTGTTCCTGAAATAAAATCCCTGACGGATAAAGAGACATTTTCCGTTGAGCAAATAGAAATCGTTTCCACAAAAGGGCACGTCAACGTTCTTGAGCGGTCCCTGAATTTTCCGGAAATAAGGTTCAAATCTTCACTTTTAAGCAATATTCTAGCGACTGTTCAAATGGATAAGGGGCGGCTGAAACTCACGGCAAAAGGAAAAGAAGTGGGATTGGTCCACTCAGCGTCCCGCTTGAAGCTGCTACCGCCCGGTTGGACCTTTCGCGGGATGGATACCATTGATGTCACGGCATCTTTGGACAAAAAGGGCACGATTTCCTTTTCCGCAAAGCTCGGCCTTGAAAAATTTCAATTTCACAATCCGAAGGAGACCCATGTAGGCGAAAACATCTCCTTTCACGCTCTGATTTCGGGCCGAACCACATCTGACCCTTCAACCATAAAGGCATCAGCCCAGTTATCTGCCGATGGCGGAGAGGTTTTGATGGATCGGTATTATTTTAATCTTGGAGAGAATACACTTTCCGTGCAAGGCGACGGCGTTTACCAGGGAAAGCGTAAAAGCATGAAGCTGGATAAATTGACCTTGAACATGAAAAAGATTGCCACAGCCCATGTGACGGGTACGCTGTTTCAGTCAAGGGATGGATTAGAGGGGGAATTGGACCTCAGGATTCCGGACATTCCCCTGAAAGAACCCTTTCAACGGTTGATTCGGGAGCCTTTTCAAACAGAAAAACCGGCCCTATCAAAAGTCAGGGTGGACGGCAGTGTGGGGGCGGCCATGGCTTTTAAAGGCAAGCGCTCCAGCTGGATGATCACAGGCCATTGTACATGGAAAGACGGGGCGCTGGTTTATGGGGATTCATCCGTTAATCTCACCGGTATCGGGTTGTCTCTTCCGGTCTGGTTGACCCATGAAAACGGTGATGGACCCATGCAGGCCCCTAAAGGACACTTGTCGATCCGTTCCATGTGGATTCCTCATCTGCCGGATCAAGATTTGAATGTCCCCATTCAGGCTGCGCAAAATGGTCTGATCATGCCCGCTGCAACAACCCTTGTGGTTCCGGGCGGAACAGTTCGCATGGGCCCTTCCAGGATCGGAGGGCTGACAGGGGCCTCGCCGACCATTGATACGGCGCTTCATTTTGAGAACCTTCAACTGGAACCGGTGCTGTCACGAATATGGCCGGAGGCGTTAACGGGAAATGCCGATGGCAATCTGAACACGATTCATATTGAAGGGGGAGCGTTACAAAGCACAGGGGAAATAAAGGCAAATGTTTTTGAGGGAGCGTTAACCCTCTCCCATGTGGGTGCGAGAGGACTCTTTACCGCACTTCCGATTTACCATTTGGATGCTCAGTGGCATCATTTGAACCTGGCTGAAATGACCGAGGGCACCTCCTTTGGTAAGATAGAAGGCATTTTGAACGGTTATGCGAAAAACCTGGAGGTCTCCAACGGCCAGTTGCAGCGGTTTGATTTGCTTTTAGATACGGTCAAAACCGATGATGTCCCTCAAAAAATCAGTGTAAAGGCCGTGGACAATATCGCACGCCTGGGGGGCGGACAAAGTCCCTTTGCCGGTGTGGCCGGGATGTTCGTTTCCTTCTTCAAGGAGTTCCCCTATCGGAAAATCGGCGTTCGTGCCACGTTGGAAAATGATGTGTTCAGAATTAACGGCACCATACGAGAAAACGGCAATGAATACCTGGTGAAAAGAGGTTTTTTTTCAGGGGTGGATGTGATAAATCAAAACAAAGACAATCGGGTTAGTTTCAAAGATATGCTCAAAAGAATTAAACGGATCAGCAATTCCAAAGACGGTCCTGTTATTCGATAAAAGGCTTTCAGGGAGGTTTTACAATGAAAATTTTTAGAAGACCTGTGTGGATGACGTTGATGATTTTGACGTTGATGGTTTTTGCCTGTGTCACCATCAACATTTATTTTCCCGCCGAAAAGGTGGAATCAGTGGCCGGGGAAATCGTGAATGAAATCAGGGGCCAAACGCCGGAGAATGAAAAATCCCTCAAAAATGAAAAGAGCAACCTGTTTCATAAATCTTTCTTTGCTTTTGTGACACCCGTCGCCGTGGCGGCTGAACCATTAACGGTGTCCAATCCCGGCATTCGAATGCTGAAACAGCAGATGAAAACCCGTTACACCCAGATGAGGCCCTACTATGAAAGGGGAATGCTCAGGGAAGACGGCAATGGATATGTGTCCCTGGGCCAGACAGCCACTCTAAGCCTGAAGGAAAAGAGAAATCTGACCAACCTGGTGGCGGCGGAAAACAATGACCGCGGCAAACTCTACGGGGAAATTGCCAAGGCCATGAACATAGACCCGAGCCAGGTGGGCCGGATCGGAGAAATTTTCGCCAAGGAGTGGCAGAAACCGGTTCGCTAATGTTACGTTTCCACCGGTTTTTTGAGAAATAGCGAAAACACCATGCCCGCCAGTGATATGCCGCCCGCCACCAGAAATGGGATGGTGAAAGAATGGGTGACATCAGCAATGTACCCTCCCAGTAACGGTCCAAGGGCCTGCCCGATACCGAAAAAAAGCGTTATGAACCCCAGGCCCGCCGGCGCAAGCCGAGGCCCCACATAGTCACCGGCCGCCGCCGCCATGATGGTGGGAATGCTCCAGGCGGTAAAGCCGAACAGGACGGCTGAGAGGTAAAAGCCGAATTTGACCTTGACCAGCGCATAAATGATATAGGAGGCCCCCAGGACCAGATAGGCCAGCGCAGACCCCCGGCTTCTTCCAAGCCGGTCGGAGATGCTTCCCCAGATGACACCGCAAAACACGCTCAATCCCCCTACCGTAGCCCACAATGTTCCGGCCCAAGCTTGGGAAAGGCCCATTTCCTTGACCAAGTAGGCGGCAAAAAAAACCATATAAATGATGTAGGAGAGACCGTAAAAGAAGTAGATGAGGCCCAAGTACCAGACAGAGGGCATTTTGTAAATCCGTGTCCAGTCAAGGGAGGAGACTTTGTTTTGGGGGCCTGAAGCTGCGGGTGGGTTATCCGCTTTTGGAGCGCCTATGGGAGATAGATTCCTGTCTTCCGGACGATTGCGAATAAACAGAAACACCACCCCTGAAATTACCAGCACAGCACCACCCAGAATGTACCAGGACATGCGCCACCCTTCAGGGCCAAAGGCACTGAGGATGGGAGGTACTAACAGTCCGCTGATAAGGGTTCCCGCGCCGATGCCCGCTGAAACAATCCCCGTGGCGAACCCTCGTCTTTCCATGGAAAACCAGGCGGACCCCAGGGCCATGGCCGGCACATAAGACGCACCATTGCCCAGGCCAGTCATCAGTCGCATGGCAAAGGCGAACCCAAAACTTTCCGCAAGGCCTGTCAACAACATGGTAATCCCCATGAGAACCAGGGCCAGGGTGATGACAATACGGGTTCCGAAGCGTGCCGCCAGAAATCCCCCGATAATGGCCATGGTCAGGTAGCCGATGAAATTTCCGGTGCCCAACAGCCCCAGCTGAGTGTAATCAAACTGAAGCCCGTCTTTCATGGCCGGGAGGATAATGGTGTAGGCCATTCGGCCGAAACCGTGGGCGGCGATGGTGGTGAGCAACCCCATGAAAATGACAATCCAGCCATAGTGCATTTTTTCCCGTCCCATGCTGTTCCTCCTCTTCATCATCCGTGACAGTAAAGCTTCAGGTTGCATCCAAGCGGACCAAGCGTCGCCATCTTCAGAACGAAGCCACCTTAGCAACCGGCATTTCAGGCCTTTTTCAGCATATCACAAGCTGTTCGGGATATCAGCCCCTGTGGAAATATTTTTTGAATCCTGGAAGCCATAATCTTGTTGAGCTCAGTTCTATCGGCAGGACCTGACGGGATTGAAATTTCTATCGGAACTTCCAGTTTGACAGTTCGAGTCTGTCGTTCCTAGAATCTCCGCTATCATTGTCACAGGAGGAGCCTTCTTTGGGGACCGTTATTAATAAACCGCTGCTGCATATGCTGGAATTATTCTCAACAGAATGTGTTGCGTGTGGTCTGTGTGAAAAGGCCTGCCAATTTCTTCGCAGATACGGCAACCCGAAACAGATTGCCGACGGTTTTGATCTATCGGACCCAGCCCGGCAAGACATGGCATTCGGGTGCAACCT
>JGI10211J34971_10001378_pt1 | contig 20136 bp, 13 predicted proteins | sample Etolagsediment_FD_34971 | JGI IMG/M metagenome (IMG submission 34971)
TTTAACCAGTGAGGCAAAACTCCTTGCTGCAGGTGCGAATAAGGTTATTTTGCCTTATAGCATAGGTGCGCGGAGAATGGCTCAAGCTATTCTCAAACCTGCAGTCAGTGATTTTATTGAGTCAACAATTCACGACTACAGCTTTGAACTCAACATAGAGGAGATAATGGTCGGGGAAGACTCTCAACTTAATAACCTTACCCTGGTTGACTCTGAGATTAGACAGGAAATGGATATTATCATTATTGGAATAAAACAAAAAGATGGTGAAATGCTATTTAATCCTTCCTCAAAAACAAAGATTCAATCTGATGATGTTCTCATTGCCATGGGAAAGTACAATGATTTAGAGAGACTACGAAAGGTATGTATTCCAAGTAGTTTATAAGTGGCCGAAGTTTTAAGTGCAAAAATTGATAAATTCGTAAAAAGTCTTTTGCGAGAACATCAAAATTGAATGAAGGTTTAATCCGATACAGCCTAAGGAGACGAGATGCTTGATTTAAAATTTGTCCGTGCTAACCTGGATCTGGTAAATGATACTCTTAAAAACAGGGGGTATGATCTTGATCTTTCCGAATTTCAACATTGGGATAAGAAAAGGCGTTCTATACTGGCCAGGCTTGAAGATCTCAGATATCAGCGAAATCAGGTCTCGGACCAGATAGCAATTTTAAAAAAGGATAAAGAGGATGCATCATCTCTTATCTCTGAGATGAAGACAGTCTCCAAAAAGATAAAAGAGATGGAGGCTGATCTACCCAAGATAGTAGATGAGTTGAATACACTCTTATTACTTATCCCTAATATACCGCATGAATCAGTAGTTATTGGTAAGGATGCGGATGATAATCCTGTTGTAAGGATGTGGGGAGAGATCAAGGACTTTGATTTTCAGCCTCTTCCCCATTGGGAAATTGGGGAGAAATTAAATATACTTGATTTTTCTCGGGCAGCCAAGATCACTAGAAGCAGGTTTTCTCTTCAAAGAGGTTTGGGCGCAGCAATTGAAAGGGCGTTGATTAATTTCATGCTCGATATTCATACACGTCATCATGGTTACATCGAGACCCTTCCTCCATTCCTTGTTAATTCTGATAGTATGACTGGAACAGGTCAATTACCCAAATTTAGAGAGGATCTATTTAAGGTGGACGGGTGGGATCTATTTCTTATACCTACTGCAGAGGTGCCAGTTACAAATATACACAGGGATGAAATACTATCTTTTGATACACTTCCCATCAGATATGTCTCTTACACCCCTTGTTTCCGTTCAGAAGCAGGCTCATATGGCAAAGACACAAGAGGGCTCATCAGGCAGCACCAATTTAACAAGGTGGAGCTGGTTATGTTCTGCTTCCCCGAAGACTCGGACAAGGAATTAGAGTCCTTAACGACCGATGCAGAAGAGATTTTACAGCGCCTGGAGCTTCCCTACAGGGTCGTATCACTTTGTACAGGTGATCTTGGCTTTTCTGCTGCTAAAACCTATGATATTGAGGTTTGGCTTCCCGGGCAACAGCTATTCAGAGAAATATCCTCTTGCAGTAACTTTACAGACTTCCAGGCGAGGAGGGCAAATATTCGATTTAAAAGAAAAAAAGAAAAAGGTACGGAATTTGTCCACACCCTTAATGGCTCTGGTCTGGCAGTTGGAAGGACCCTTGTGGCAATCTTGGAGAATTATCAACAGCCTGACGGAAGTGTAGTTATTCCAGAGGCCCTCAGATCATATCTCAATGGGGTGTCTGTTATTAAAAATGAGAGTGGCTAAAGTTTAACCCGCTATAAGCCTGCCCGCCAGACGGCAGGCGGGTCTGGCGGGTAAAAGTGTACTAAAGCGAAAAGAAAAAACATACAAGGCAGCAAACGTTTATAATCACGATAAACCAGGGGATAAGCAATGGGTATACTTGAAGAAATATATAAAAAAATTGACTGTTTTAGACCTGAAATCATCAAGATGCAGAGGGAACTTACTGCACGTCCTGCCTTAGGTCCAGAAAATGGTGGACCCGGAGAGCATGATAAAGCTGACTATATCAAAGAACAGCTCTTGCTCCTTCAACCGGACACGTTATTTGATATTCATGCTCCTGATAAAAGGGCAGCCAATGGATACAGACCAAACATAGTAGCTGCCTGGAACGGGCGCCAGAAAAAAAGTGCTATTTGGATTCTTAGTCATTTGGATATCGTACCGCCAGGTGATCTTTCTTTATGGAAAGATGATCCATACAAGATGAGGGTGAAGGGTGATAGAATTGTTGGGCGGGGTGTTGAAGACAACCAACACGGTATAGTCAGTTCCTATTTTGCTGTGAAAGGAATGCTGGATTTAAAACAGGTATCCCCGCAAAGATTTGGTGTTATCTTAGTTGCGGATGAAGAAACAGGCAGCAAATATGGGCTGCAATATATCCTAAAAGAAAGGCGGGACCTCTTTAAAGAGGACGATCTAATTATTGTTCCTGACGGTGGTAACAAGGAAGGTACAATGATTGAGATTGCTGAAAAATCAATGCTGTGGTTGAAATTTACCGTTACTGGTGCCCAGTGTCATGCCAGCACTCCGGAAAAGGGAAAAAATAGTCTCCTCGGGGTAGCTAAATTGATTGTAAAGCTGAATACACTCAAAGAGAAATTTGATCTCAATAACCCTCTCTTTAAACCGCAGGAGTCAACATTCGAGCCTACCAAGATAGAGGCAAATGTCCCCAATGTTAATACTATCCCTGGAAGAGATGTCTTTTATCTGGACTGCCGGATTTTACCAGACTATACAGTAGATGAAATTATTCAGGAGGTGGTTACACTCAATAAGAAACTTGCCAAAGAGCTCAAGCTCAAAATAGATGTTGAGGCGATTCATCGGCAGGATTGTGCGCCTCCAACACCGGTAGATTCTCCGGTAGTTACTACCCTTGCCAAAGCAATAAAGAAGGTAACCGGGCTGAAGGCAAAACCAATGGGTATCGGAGGTGGCACAGTAGCGGCATTTTTTAGGTATGCAGGCCTTCCAGCAGCGGTGTGGTCTACTACATCCCCAACTGCCCATCAACCCAATGAATACTGCTCTATTAAAAACATTATCACCGATGCAAAAATTATGGCGACAGTGTTCCTCTCTGGATGATTGTATTAAAAGTTTTTGATAAAATAACCCTAAAACTATAAGGAAGTTTTAGGGTTATTTGTTGATTTTCTCATTGTTGATCACTTACAGTTTACAGTACTGGCAAAATCAAGAAGGCCACCGATGTAATGACAAAAAAGACAGCAAACACCAACAGGAGCCAGCCCATGATTTCCCTAAACTCGAGTTTAGCAACAGCAAGCATAGCAATTGCCCAGAAGGGTTGAATCATATCAGTCATCATATCTCCCCAGGCATAGGCTATAACCACTTTATTAGCAGCCACCCCTAACTGTTTGGCCGCTGGGAGCAGATACGGTGCCGTGACTGCCCATTCCGAACCACCTGACGGAATCAAGTAGTTTAACAGCCCAGCGTACCAGTATGCAATGAGCAAAAAGGTGCTGCCACTACACACAGCTACAAAGGCATTGGTAAAGGCGGTTGCCAGCGCCGTATATTTGAACAGACCAAAGATGCCAGCGTAAAAAGGAAACTGTATGACAATACCCCAGACTGCTTTTCCGGCCTCTTCTGTTGCCTTTAAAAAGCTCCACGGTCTCCAGTGAAAGAGGACGCCAAGCATAAGGAAAAACAGGTTAATATTATTCAAATTTATTGCTTTGGCAAATCCGATCTCCCCCACTGTTTTACCAAGCCACCAAAAACCGCCTATGGCTATAAGAATATTCCATCCTGGCCACCAGTTTAACCATGCTGATGGGCTGAGCTTTTCAGTCGGCTTTTCAGGAGATTCATAGAGTTTTAACTGGGCCATCAATTCAGGCTTGACTTTATAGGTCTTTTCCTCAGAGGGGTGCATCACAGACATCAAGATGGTAACAACAATGATTACAATCAACAGGAGAATGATATTAAATGGGGAAAAGATGGTCTGGGATGTTGAAATAGTATCTGTTAGGTAGCCGTTTTTTATGAGGAAATTATTAGGTGTGTTTACCAGCAGGGGCGCTGATGCAGATAAACCAGAATGCCAGGTGCAACCAAGTCCAAGGTAAGCCCCTGCTACAAGGAGTCTGTAATCTACCTTTGGATTATTTTTGACCATAAATAAGGCCAGCATAGCGCTTCCAATCAGGCTCAGACCCCAGTTAAACCATGCTATAACCATTGAAAATAGGGCCATAACCATAATTGCCTGCCATGGCTTTTCTGTGTTAGGAAGACTGGATAGACCATTTAGCAATCTTTTTACAGGCGGGGAACAGGCTACTATGTAACCTGTCATCATAATCAGGCACATCTGCATACCAAATTTAAGTAAGATCCAAAATCCCTTGCCCCAGGCATGAACAGCCTTTGTTGGACCCACATCTCCCCATATAAGGGCAAAGATAAAGGCTATAACAGTCAGGATCCATACAATAACCAGGGCATCGGGAATCCACTTTTCAGTCCAATTGGTTAATCCCGCACCCCAATCCTTTAAAAACTCAAGACTCGACCTTTCACTTTTTTCGTCCATGATTAATCCTCCTCTATAAGTTTTTATTGCCTGATTATAATTATTCTGCAGTTCTTATAAGTTTTATCTATCACCTCCTTTTATTAAACCCTTTACAGTATAAAGTCTTAATAAAAAAAATCAAGAACATTTCCTACATTTTTTATCCCTGTCTTTTCTTACGCATTGTTTTAAATTTCAAGGCATTATGGAGAAAATCCCTCTACGGTTTATTGATTTAAAAGAGGGTATCTTCAATCAAATAATGTAATCAAAAAGAAAAATTATACCTTGTTATGGGTTGAACTTGTTTTATTTTGGGTGCATTTTTTACTTCATAGAAATAAAACATCTATTAATTTCTTTAGAAATAAAATATAAAAAAATTGATGATTTTTATCCTAATCTAAATTTTGGAGTTAAGAATGGTAGAGATAACCTGTCCGCAATGCAATTATACAAAAAGGATCCCAGCTGAAAAGATACCTCCAAGGACAAGATGGATAAAATGCCCACAATGCGGAAATAGGTTTGAATATTTGAAAAAAAAAGAAGAGAGGAAAACTGAAAAAAGGAGTGCGACACCATGGGAAAAGCGCTTAGAGCTTGGTTTATGGAAAGGAATAAAGCAAACAATTAAATCTGTACTCTTTTTCCCAAAACACATGTTTTCCGCTATGCCTGTCAAGGATGGATGGAGGGAACCATTGGCATTCGGATTACTGGTGGGTTCTATCAGCAGCATGTGTGCATTTTTCTGTGAAGTTTTAATCACTCATAGTGGATTTCTCCGACCTTTTGGGAGCTTTTCTCATTTATTGAGTTCATCTATTATATTCCTCATCTTTATCTTTCTTTCACCCTTATTAATAAGCATGAGTATTTTTTTATCGAGCCTTATCATCCATTTTCTGCTTCTTCTGGTAAGAGCTGGGAATAACAGATTTGAGGCTACCTTACGGGTTATGGCCTATTCTCAGGCTACCAGGATTTGGTCTATATTACCATTTATAGGCAGCCTGATCGGATGGATTTGGAGAAGTGTTGTTCAGATTATCGGGCTTAAAGAGGCTCACGAGACAAGTTATTTGAGGATAATTGTTGCCTTGTCTATCCCAATAGGGTTGCTGTTACTGATTGCAGTTGGCGCGATTTTCTTCATTATAAGGGCTATAAGTCTCTAAAAAAAGGTGGATCGATCCTTTTATCTTTATATTTTCATTATAATAATCTTCCATATGCAAGATTGGTGAGTTTTCTTATCTTCCTACTGTGCCAATGGTAAAAACATACTGGAGGACAAGATAGACCAGATAGATACCTAAAAGCCAGGCTCCCTGCATTTTCTTAAAATGACCGTCCTTGTTCCTGAATATAAAGTATCGAAAGGAATAGAGGATAATGAGCATGGCAGGAAAGTGAAATGAGTAAAAGTTAGGTGGGATCGAAAGTGGTCTGGCTGCAGCAGCTGCACCAATAACGAACAGGCAATTCAGAACATCCGCACCGACAATATTTCCCACAGTAATTTCGGGATGTCCCTTTCGAACAGAAGCAATGGCGGTCATGAGTTCCGGTAGGGATGTGCCAAAGGCCACCATAGTTGCAGCAATGACATCATCAGGTACTCCAATTCTATGGGCTATTTCTGCAGCGCTTGGCACCAGTATCCGGGCACCGACCACGATTAAACACAGGCCTCCGACTATCATCAACCAGCATTTTCCCAAGCTCGCAAATTCGGAATTATTCTCCTGTTCACCTTCTATAGCTGCGGTACCTCCTTGTTTAGCCCACACATAGGTTATGTACATGTAACCTACCAGGAACAAAAGGAAGAGGAAACCAACCCATCGATTCAGAATAGGCTGGCCGGGTGAAATGGCCAAAACGATAAGAGAGATTATGACAAGCAGGGTTGCCGCTCCCACCTGTACCCAGCCTGTTCGATTGAGAATGAATTGGTTCACAGGCACAGTTGTCAGAATACACGTCAGCCCAAAGATCAACCCGGTGTCTGCAATAATGGAACCAACGCCGTTCCCTAAAGCCAGGCCCGGATTGCCCAACCATGCAGCCATTACCGACACAAAGGCCTCTGGCATAGTTGTTCCAAGCGAGATGATAGTCGCACCGATGATTATTTTTGGCAAACCAGTCCTGCGTGCCAGATGAACCACTCCATCAATCATCCAGTCAGCCCCCTTTGACAGAATTACGATACACACAACGATGAGAATCAACAAGGCTATAGTGGAAAATCCAGCCACAAGGTTATCTAAAAGGGTTTCGTCTCCTATCCAGCGTAAAATCTCTTGCAACACGATCTTTCCTCTCTGAACCGAAGGTTGGTAAAAAATAGTTCGAGGCTGCCTCTGCTTATTAACTGCTCAAACTGTAGAGCTGTAAACATGTATGCAAGGATAACTTTATCAAAGTTTTTACTCAAGCCCGATTCTAATAAATGTAAAAATATATTAGGCCTTATAATAACTTGGCATATAAGAACATGATAGTAATTAAAAAGTATATGGAGTATAGGTATCTTTTTTCAAGCAACTATGATACCCCCATATATTATTGTGAAAAGAGGTCCAGAGAGAATTAATGTCTAATAAAATACCATACCAGAACGTATTGAACAAGGCGCAATTGTCTGCAGTCACTGCCCCTGAAGGCCCAATTCTTGTGATTGCAGGGGCTGGAAGCGGAAAGACCCGGACCCTGGTCTACAGGGTCGCATGGCTGATAGAAAAAGGTATTTCACCGAAGGAGATTCTTCTTCTAACCTTTACAAGAAAGGCAGCCAAGGAGATGATTGAGAGAGCAGCAGAGCTATCAGATCGACGATGTAAAGATGTTTCTGGTGGTACTTTCCATTCCCTTGCCCAGTATGTTTTGAGACAAGAGGCACACCGACTTGGTTTTAGTCCCTCTTTTACAATTATGGATAGATCGGACATGGAGGAGGCAACTCATGCCCTTGTCCCTGAAGTAAATGGAGAAAAAAAATCGATTAGGTTGCCAAAAAGGTCTACTCTGGCAACTATTCTTAGTAAAGCGGCCAATATGGAAAAGCCCTTAGTTGAGATTATGGAGACAGAGTACCCTCAATTTCTACAAGTTGTTTCACAGATAGAACATTTGCTTACACTTTATAGAGAATATAAAAGAAAAAACAGTCTCATGGATTACGATGATCTTCTCCTTTTTTTTAGACTCCTTTTAAAAGAAGATGAAGTCATTAGACATCGGTTGGGCAACAGATATAAATATATTATGGTTGATGAATATCAGGATACAAACACCATTCAGTCAGATATTATCCGCTATCTTGGTTATTTACATAAGAATGTTATGGCCGTGGGTGATGATTCTCAGTGCATTTACTCCTTTAGAGGGGCTAATTTTAAAAATATGTTTGACTTTTCAGCTCATTTTCCAGAGGCCAAGATAATAAAACTGGAAGAAAATTACAGATCCACTCAGTCCATACTTGCTATGACCAATGCGCTTATGGATCAAGCACAGGAAAAGTATACTAAATGTCTCTTTACCAGAAGGGAAGGCAATGAAATTCCCTTGGTTGTTGACACCGGGACCGAACGCGGTCAGGCGTTTTATGTATGCAGAGCCATAGAATCTCTATTGGGCGAAGGACAACATCTGAGAGATATAGCTGTTTTATTCAGGGCAGGGTATCATTCGTTTGAATTGGAACTTGAACTTACACGCCGCAATATTCCCTTTGCCAAATACGGCGGGTTTAAATTTATGGAGTCCGCACACATTAAAGATCTTTTGGCGCACCTCAGGGTGATAATTAATAAAGACGATATTCTTAGCTGGGGCCGTCTCTTACGATTGCTAAAAAATGTTGGTCCCGGAAGGAGCCAAGCAATAATAGATTGGATGAAAAAAGAACATGTAACGGCAGGCAGGATAGATGAATGGCCAGGGATCAGGAAAGAAAGAGAGGGGCTTACTAAGTTAGCTAAGCTTATGAATGCCCTTTCTGCAAAGATAATGCCTAAAGAGGGTGTTGAGCTCGCAGTTGCATATTATAGCCCTTTTTTAAAAGAAAAATTCGATGACTACCCAAGAAGACAACAGGAGTTAGAACAGTTAATTTCAATGGCATCGAGGTATAAAAACTTGAGGACTTTTTTAGATGACCTCTCCCTTGAACCACCAACAAGTCCAGGAGATCTCAAACCTTTCGATAAAGCGGAATGCTTAACTCTTTCTACCATACATTCAGCGAAAGGATTAGAATGGAGAGTGGTTTTTATAATCTGGCTTGTGGATGGGCGCTTTCCACCTGGAAAATCCTTTGCAAACAGAGAGAGCCTTGAGGAAGAACTTAGACTGTTATATGTTGCAACTACACGAGCAAAAGACAAACTGATCATGACCTATCCAGGGAGGGAGATGGTACGTAACGCTGGAGGATTGAGTAGCAATTACCATCAAGGCATTTCATCATTTCTTAGTGCCTTACCTCATAATGTTATTGAGCGCCATTCATTATCATCGTCTGTGGCCCCACTTGCCAGCACCACGTATGCAGGATTTATGCATGAGCGTGTAGATGTCTCTCCTGGTAATGCGCTTTTAGAATCAAAACTTTTTTATAAGCCCTTGGATCTAACGGCTGCGGACTCCACTGCACTAAAACAAGGCGATAGAGTCAATCATCCAGCCTTTGGTAGAGGGGTAATCGCCAAATTTATGGGTGATGACAAAGTAGAGGTTATCTTCAAAGATAAAGGTATTAAGTTACTTCACCTTGGATATACAAGTTTAGAGAAGATTTAGGATGATTATCTCTGGTTTACATCCTTGGGATGTGACATATAAAGAGGCAGTCAAAATCCAAAAGGAGTTAAAAGATAAGGTGAGTTTAAAAAAGATAGATAAAAAAATAAAATATGTTGCCGGGTTAGATATCTCTTATGCAAAGAGGTCTAATGTAATGTGGTCAGGAGTTGTTGTTCTTGATTTTTCCTCATTAAATAAGGCAGAAGAGAGATGGTCTCAAAAGAAGGTCAACTTTCCTTATATACCCGGCCTTTTAAGCTTCAGGGAAATTCCTGCATTAATTGATGTGCTCAGAAAGATAGAGATAGAACCAGATCTGATTTTCTGTGATGGACAGGGTATCGCACACCCAAGGGACCTTGGTCTTGCTTCCCATTTGGGAATCCTTTTAAATAAGTCTACCATTGGCTGTGCAAAATCATCCCTGGTAGGTACATATAATCAGGTTGGAGAGCGTAAAGGTAACTATGCCTATCTCATGCATCAAAATAGGATTATTGGAGCAGTAGTTCGGACACGATCAAAAGTCAGACCTCTCTTTGTTTCTCCAGGATATGAGGTAATGCTCAACGATTGTATAAAATTTGTTCTTGAAACTTGTTCAAAGTGTAGAATTCCTGAACCTACGAGGCAAGCTCACCTCCTCGTGAATTCAGTTAGATCAGGGAAACTTTCTGGACCTCTATGAGTTTTTTATCTGGTTTTATAGCTATAATTGGGCCACCTAATGTTGGCAAATCTACCCTTTTAAACAGGTTGCTTGGGCAAAAAATAGCCATCACATCACCCAAGCCACAAACTACCAGAAATAGGATTGTGGGGATTTATAATGAAGATGACTGCCAGATGGTATTCATCGATACTCCTGGCATCCATCAAACGAAATCTTTGCTCCATAAAAGTATGGTTGATTCGGCAAAAAGTTCTTTGGGGGAGGTTGATATAATACTTCTGGTAGTCGGCTTTGAGAAACCTGTGGATAATAGTGAGCTAAATATAATATTAAAGATTTTGAGAAAAACAGACAAAATCACTCTTCTTGCTATAAACAAGATCGATTTGCTTAAAAAAGAAAATTTATTGCCTATAATTGAGATATATAGCAAAATGCATCGTTTTGATTCTATACTACCTGTGTCTGCCCTTTATGGTGATGGGTTGGAGACCTTAATAGGGGAGTTAAAAAAGAAACTATCCCCGGGTCCTCAATTCTTCCCCGCTGATATGGTTACTGATAAGTCTGAGGAGTTTCTAATAGCCGAAATCGTAAGAGAGAAAATATATTATCACACAAGAGAGGAGCTACCATATTCCTGTGCCGTAACGATTGAACAAATAAAGGAAGACCCGAAAAAGAATCTGCTTGCTGTCATGGCAACTATATTTGTGGAAAAGCCTTCACAGAAAGGGATAATTATTGGGAAAAACGGAAGAATGATTAAAAAAATAGGAAGAAATGCAAGGATGGAGATGGAAAAAATCTTTTCATCTCATGTATATCTGGAACTTTTTGTTAAGATTGAAAAAAGTTGGAGCAGTGATACAAGGTCTTTGAGGAGGCTTGGATATTAAATAAAAAACCAACCACTCGTAAGCAGTCGGTTTTTTAGGAGAAAAGAGGTTATTTTTATTACTTGTTGGTGCAATATTCTTGCCAAAATAATAATATTTGAGAATAGTTTATGTAACTATTTGTTTTCATTAAACATTTTCTGTACTACCGAGCCACTATCCTCTTTTCTGTTTGTCCTAAAAGTACAATTTATTGTACCCACAAATGTTAATATAATTGTTATATACTATAAACTCCTTAAATTATTGCATAATTATAAGTACAATTTCTTAAACCTCTAAACAACGATGTTGTACTTCTTCATTTTATGCTGAATAAGACTTTTCGTGATGCCTAGCATCTCTGCAGCATGAGATTGAATATTGTTGCACTGTTTTAAAGATCTTCTTATCAAATGCTCTTCTATCTGCTCGAGTGTTTTTTGCAGTGGAGCGTTTAGGGGTATGAATCTATCAATATTGATTTCTTCCTGTTTTCCTGATAATTCGTCTGGCAAATCCTCTATGCTGACTAATCCATCAGAATTCATCACCACAGCCCTTTCAATTGTATTTTCCAGTTCCCTAATATTCCCCGGCCAGCTATAGTTGTACAGGGCTTTCCAAGCCTCAGGCGCTAATTCTATCTTTTTCTTTTTCGCTGACTGGAATTTCTCTATAAAATGTGCAGTTAGAAAAGGAAGATCTTCGATCCTGTCTTTTAAGGGTGGCACCTCGATCTGAACTACATTCAGACGATAGAAAAGATCCTCTCTGAATATTCCCCTGTCTATATCCTCTTTTAACTTACGATTCGAGGCTGTCAAAATTCTAACATCCACCTTAATGGTTTTAGTTCCACCCACCCGTTCAAATTCCATCTCCTGTAATACCCTGAGCAGCTTTACCTGTAAAGGAGGTGGCATCTCCCCCACCTCATCTAGAAATAAGGTTCCCTCATCAGCCAATTCAAATCGCCCCTTTTTCATGGCAATAGCTCCGGTAAAGGCGCCTCTTTCATGGCCGAAAAGTTCACTTTCCAACAATGTTTCAGTCAATGCACCACAATTTAACGAGATAAATGGCCTGCTTTTCCTTGGGCTATTATAATGAATGGCCTTGGCGATAAGTTCCTTACCAGTGCCAGATGGGCCTGTGATCATAACAGATGCCCTTGACTGGGCAACTTTGCTGATCATATCATAGATCTTGAGCATAGGTTTGCTTTTGCCGATTATATTTCCATATTTATAGCGATCAGAAAGGGCCTCGCTGAGAAGCCTGTTTTCTTTGATGAGGCGATAGTTTTCTAAGGCCTTCTTGATGGTTAGCTTTAATTCTTCATTTCTAAAAGGCTTGCTAATATAATCATAGGCCCTTTTTTTCATGGCCTCAACTGCCATTTCTATAGTACCATAGGCGGTCATTATAATAACGGGAAGTTCGGGGTTGATTTTCTTTGATTCTTCTAAAAGTTCGATCCCATTCATCCCGGGCATTTTCATATCTGTAATTATTAAGTCCAGATCTGTCTCCCTGATTAAACGGAGAGCCTTGGTCGCATTATCTTCTGTAATTATCTCGTAACCCTCTGGAGAAAGTAAGGCCTCAAGGATGACAAGATAATTCTTTTCATCGTCTATGATTAAGATTGTTTCCATAATTGTGTTTTTTGGGCTAATTATTTGAGTAGTCAAGGAGTTGAGCAGTCAACAGCTTAACCACTTAACGATTCAACTAATTTACTTTGGTTTTTTTTGGGGCAATGTAATAAATACACTTGTTCCCATTCCTTCCTCACTCTTTATCCATACTGTTCCTTTATGCCCTTCTATAATCTTTTTCACAATAGCCAATCCAAGGCCACTCCCCTTTTCCTTTGTTGTAAAAAAGGGGTTAAATATTTTTTTGCTATTTTCCTTGCTGATTCCTGGCCCTGTATCTTGAATTTCTACCCTATAATTTTCTTTCTCCTCTCCAATTTTGATAGTAAGAGTACCGCCATCATTGATTGACTGAATAGCATTTATAAAAATATTCAAAAATGCCCTATAAAGCAGGCTCGGATCTGCCTCAATTTTATAGGGCCTATTATTCAGATCGCCATTATTTACTCTGACATTCTTTTTATCTAATTCGGATTGCAGAAAAGAGAGGTTTCTGTCGATAATTTCTTCAAGGTGACAATTTTGGAAATTTGGCTCCCGAGGTCTGGCAAAGTCAAGAAAGTCAGTTACAACATCATTAAGGCGCCCCGACTCCTCCATGATAATAGAAGATAGTTTCTTTTGGCTCTCATCGCATGATGATTTCTCTGTTAAAAATTCTGCAGTACTCCTGATTATACCTAAGGGATTCTTTATCTCATGAGAAACACCTGCGACCATTTCACCAAGCACAGCTAAACGCTCTGCTTGATTTAGTTGATCTTCTAACACTTTTTGCGCGTGTGCCCTTTTTCGAAGGATGTGCTCAGCCTTTCTAACTACAAACAAGAGAGACAGGAATATAAGAAACATAATTGAAAGAGATACACCAAAGATAAGATATCTAAATTTTAGTACAGATTCATATTCTTTTGTGAGATCTTGTGTCAGCTCAAACACACCTAATATTCCTATATGGTAATACGGGGGTTCTGCCTTAAAGGGTATGAAAGTCTTAAGCTTCTTTTCCTTTACAAAATCCGTAAACCACGACCCAGAAATGGCAGGTTCACGGGATATCAAACGTGAGCTATGTTTTCCCTCAAGGGCAGCTTTATATTCCATACCCCCTCTGCCAGTTAATCCGATCAAATCCCTGTTAGTACTATAGGCAATAATGCCTTTCTGCGTATCATATATATTGACCTGTTCTATATTAAAGGAGTGAATAGTAGTCCTCACTATTTTATCCATCAAATCAGATTGTTCCTTTTTTCTCAGGCTGATTGCCCCGTATCGGTATCTAATAGGGATATTAAAATAGTGAAAGACTTGGTGGTTTAAATTATTTGCGATAAGGAGAGCATGATTCTCATAGGTATTCATCAAGACTTTTGTTGCCCTCTGGGAAATAACCATTGATAGGGTGAAGCTTGAAATAATGAGTATCACAAAACTTGTATAGGCGAAAAATTTAACCAATCTGAATCGGTTAGTTTCAGGTCGGATATTTTCTGAATTATATTTCATGTTACCTAAACACTCAGTTTTACCCCTTCTAAATAATTACTTATTGCCCTATCGTATTGCCAAGTGAGATTAAAAACTTTTTTTGCCAGTTCAAATCGTGTTTGCAAGGTCGTCCCCCCGGATTCTGTGATTTCTTTTAACACCTTAGAATAATCTGATGGATCAACGATAACAGTCACATGTTTAAAATTCTTTGCAGCTGATCTGAGCATGCTAGGGCCACCTATATCAATGTTCTCAATAGCCTCTTCTAATGTACATTCCTCTTTTGCGACTGTTAGTTCAAATTGATAAAGGTTAACAAGCACCAGATCTATGTTCTTTATGCCATGTATATTCATCATTTGAATATCTTGTTGGTTATCCCTCCTTCCCAGTAATCCACCATGTACCTTTGGATGAAGTGTTTTAACACGGCCATCCATCATTTCAGGAAAGCCAGTATACTCAGATATATCCAAAACCTTGATTCCTTTATCCCTCATTGCCTTTGCCGTACCCCCAGTTGAGAGAATTTCTATCCCAAATTTCTCTAGAGATTTCGCAAACTCAACTATACCACTTTTATCTGTGACACTTATAAGGGCTGTAGATATTTTATTCATGTTGCATTCTCCTTTTAGCAAATCCTGTTAGTCCGCCTGAGATTAATCCGTCTCAGGGGATGGATAAAGCATTAAAACCCGATCGAATTCCTGGTTTTTCCCTTAAACCTATAAATGGGAAGACTTTTGTTAACAGGATAAAAGTTAAAGTTTATTCCAAATATTTACATATTTCGATAGAAAGCCTAAAAGGAGCAGCATATTTTGTCAAGCTAAATAAGGGCTTGAATTTTATGAATAACAGTGCCATGGTAAATTTTTATAGTAGCAGTGGGCAGTTAGCAGTGAAGAGAACTATAGGCTTGCGCCTATTGCCTCCTTAATGCTGCATACTAATTTTTTGGAGCATAAATGACAAAGATATATTTAGTGAGGCACGGACAGACAGAGTGGAACAAAAAACTAACATTTAGAGGAAGAATAGACGTTCCGTTAAATGAAACCGGACACAGGGAAGCAAAAGCTCTATTGGATTCCTTAAAAAATAAAAACATTGGCGCTATCTATACAAGTCCACTCAAGCGTTCTATTGAGACTGCTCAACCAATTGCAAAATTTTTTCAACTTGAAATAGTACCTGTTCAAGGATTGATTGACATAAACTACGGTGACTGGGAGGGGTTAACATTTAATGAAGTAAAGGAACGATACAATGATGAATATAAAAAATGGGAAGAAAAGCCTGACTTGATAAGATTTCCCCATGGAGAAACTTTAGATGAAGCAAAGGAACGGTCTTTTCGTGCCTTTAAAAATATTGTTAAAAGAAATCTCGGCAAATCAATCCTTATCGTTCCTCACAGGGTTATAAATAAGGTCCTTCTCTGTGCACTTTTGGGTCTCAGTAACTCGCATTTTTGGGAGATTAAACAAGATACAGGGTGCATTAATTTTATTGAATATTTAAATAACAGGTTTATCCTATCTCTGATGAATGACACCTGCCATTTAAAAGAAGTGGCAGATGGGACAGACCAACCTGATTTTTAATATATAAATTTCTCTTCATGTGACAGCCTTTGCAAAGACGAAAGAGAGGCAAGGCAACCTTTTTTCGCACGTCAAATCATAGAACACCCACTCTTACCACAGGATCAGGGAGATAGAATTAGAAGTAAAGATTGAAGTGCTGCATAATTAAATATTATTAGGCGATAAAATAGTATCATCAGCATATTTGAAACATAATAATTAAATAATTAAATTAAATAATTAAAATTATTGACAAATAGTATTATTTATGCTTATAGAAAATACTTATATTTATAATTAATAGTATCTATCCAAACCTATTAGAGCGAAAGCATATTCTTGTCCTTTCTCCTGCTGATATTTTATCCGAGAGAGATTGGCAAGAAAAGGCGATTTAATAGGTTACATTAAACCGGCTTACTCTTCTATGGATAGGAATAAATCACTAAAAATACTTCCTAAAAAAGCAGCACCCACCAAACGTGCGCCTGGGGAGGAGCGCTGGTTTCCACCTTGGCTATTCCAGCATCAGGATTTGATCCATGCTCTCGAAAGTGCTTACCCGGTCGATCAAAAAGACCTGATCAACACGCTCAACCACATCCATTTTATGGACAGATATATCCTTGTCCACTTTAATCATCCTAAATACGAAGAGAGCATTCTTGTTCGGGCATACCCTGATCCTTGTCATGGAAGGAAACTCACGTGCCACTTGTTGGATGAGGATGTCTCAGGTCTCAAGTTAAAGAACTATCAATTTCTTCATCTTGTTATTGATGATGGTTGTTCAATGATACTAGTGCCTGCCATATTACATGAGATGAGCGGAAACGATCTTGCCATTGAATTGCCGGATGCAAGCTATGCCGTAGGTCAACGGCAGGTGAGAAGATATGTCTGTCATGACGTGGTTGTGGAGTTAATCCAGAGCGGGTTTCTTGCGAGAGGAGAATTGCTGGACTTTAGCCCGGTCGGTTTTCGTGTTAAAGTGAGAGCCGAGTCGTCTAGCACCTTTAATTGGTTTAATCCAGAAGCACTGGTTGTTATTCATTTACGAGACAATAAACAAATTTTCTTTTCTGGTCTTTGTCGTTTCATCCGTCAACAAGGTGGTCTCCATGATAAGGAAATTGTATTGATCCCTACGGATGAAAAGATTAAAAGATTCAAAAAAAGACAGACCCGTAACCCTCGCCAACACTTGGTACCATCACCAACTATTATTTTTAGTCATCCTTTCTTAAAAAAGAGAATGCAACTGGAGGTATCAGATATATCCACCTCAGGGTTTTCGGTTTATGAGAAGGTGGATGAGGGAATTTTGATGTTAGGCATGATTATTCCCGATCTTATAATAGATTTTGCTGGTGCTTTACAGATCGAGTGCGCTGTCCAAGTGATCTATCGCTTCGAAGAGAAAGAAAAAGGAATCCGATGCGGACTTGCCATTTTAGAGATGGATATTACTACTTATAACCGATTAACTCACGTTCTTACCAATGCGCTGGATCCTCATGCCTATATTTCAAGTGAGGTAGATATGGATGCCCTGTGGGAATTCTTTTTTGAGGCCGGCTTTATCTACCCCAAGAAGTATCGTCTCATCCAGTCTTATCGGAAGGATTTCAAAAAAACCTATCAAAAACTTTACCAGGAAAACCCAGAGATCGCGCGACACTTCACGTACCAAAAGAACGGGCGGATCTATGGCCATATTTCCATGGTGAAGGCCTATGAGAGGGCCTGGATGATTCATCACCATGCTGCCAAGACTATGAAAGGTAAGCGTCCTGGTCTCATGGTATTAAAGCAAATCATGCACTATCTCAATGATATGCATCGTCTTCCTTCTGCAAAAACAGAGTATATGGTGAGTTATTTCCGGCCAGAGAATAAATTTCCTGATCGAGTTTTCGGTGGCTTTGCAAGAGACCTGGAAAACCCTCGGGGTTGTTCTATGGATCTCTTCTATTATCTTCCTTATACAAGTTTGTCCTTCGGCACTAAATTGCCAATTAGATGGTCGCTCCAAGAATCATCAGGGCGTGACTTGTGGGAGTTGCATCGGTTTTATAATCATTATTCTGGTGGCCTGCTTTTAGATGCCTTAGATTTAGAGAAAAAAGAGCCTGCCAAAGAACCGTTGGAAGAAATTTATAATAGACTCGGGTTTTTACGGAAATGGCGGACATATTCTCTCAACCATAATGGTGAACTGAATGCAGTTCTCATTGTGAACCAATCAGATCTTGGATTCAATCTCTCCGAACTTCTTAACGGTATCAAGATCCTGGTGACAAATCCTGAAGGCCTGCCATGGAATATACTGTCTATCGCTATTGCACAATTGACCGGTGTTTATCATATGAAGAGAGTCCCCATTCTGTTTTATCCCGTCGAGTATGTCCAGAATAAGAGGGTGCCGTACGAAAAGCAATATCAGGCATGGGTTCTGGATGTTCGATACGGAAACGAATACATGGAATATATGCAGAAGAGATTCGGGATAACCTACAAATAACATGTAGCCAAACCGTCCTTACCTTGTGTAGTTCGACTATTCATTCATGCTTTTCGGAGCCACTTCACATTCCTCTTTATTTATACCCATAGTAAACTCGTCTTGTGGAGAAAAAACTATTAAGTCCTGAAAAAGGTCTAATTTACATCTATTTTAGCTATAGGGAAATGGTATCCTGAAATTTATTTACATTTGACCTCATTGACACAACCTTAAGCATTGTAAAGAAAGTCATTCCACCATCCTCTGGTTATAAGTTAGTGTTTTTCGAGAGTAGCCCAATATTTGATGCCCTATCATCCTAAAAGAACGCATATATTGTGTTTAATTTTCGCTTGACACACAGAGTCTTTTTTTCATATATCTATGAAAAAAGGTAGTTTTTATACATATCAGTAGCTTTGCGTTGATCTTAAATGAACCTGCATGGTAAAAATTGATAGGAATGGAAATCTAAGGCGTATAGCTATTAAACTCAATTCTAAACCCCTAAAAACATTGTCATTTTATCTAAAGCAACATGATGATGTTTTACGTGTCTGCTGAGATCTGAGTGTCCATAATTTTGCAAAAACCGTTTATTGGGTGAAAAAACTAGAAAGATTCATGAACAGAACCATTACAATTACAAGCGGAAAGGTAGGGGTAGGAAAAACAAATATATGCCTCAATGTGGCTCTCCTTCTTTCTAAGCTGGGCTATCGCATCTGCGTCTTTGATGCTGATATGGGATTACCCAATATCAATACCTTTTTAGGACTACAACCAGTATATAATCTAAGGGATGCGATCCTCGATGGATTGAACCTTAAAGACCTTATCATAAAAGATTATGAGGGTATTGATATCTTCCCAGGTAGTTCAGGGATGGAGGATATAACAAACATTGAAGTTGATCGGATGCGGCTGATCAGATCATTTTCCGAAACGGCACATCACGATTTTCTCCTTCACTATGATTTTTTGTTAGTTGATACGCCTGCAGGTATTTCAAAAACCGTGATTTCGTTTTGCTTGGCATCCTCAGAGATTATTGTTGTCATTACCCCAGAACACACTTCATTGACCGAAGCCTACACACTGTTAAAAACACTTTCTTTAAACGGATTTAAAGGCGGTATATGGGTTGTGGTTAACCAATGTACAACATCACACATTGCCAAACTGGTCTACAAAAGATTCAAGTCCATTGTTGCAAAGAACCTCAAAATAGATGTTCTGCCACTTGGTCTGATCTATCAAGATAGTAAAATGATTCAGGCTGTTAAACAACAGAAGATATTCGTTTCACTCTACCCTAAAACAAACGCCTCTAAATGTCTTCAGAAAATAGCTGAAAACTTAGTAGCCAAGAGCAGGAATCATTTGCAAGGTTTTGACGTTGTAAAGTTTTGGAGGGGATGCATAGAACTCGTTAGTAGTCCTCTGAGCATTAAGGAGCATGTCAGCGCAAGGGTAGAGATTCCTAAGAGAAAACAAGAACCTCAAGCGATTACAGAGCAATCTTTACAGAAAGATACGTTAGGTAGCCCTCTTGATTCTCTTTCGTTTACTGAGACGACTTTAAAAGAAACTAATCCGAAAGACACAAGCACTGCCCAGAAAAAGAATGAAGAAATGCCTGATGCGCGCCCGACCGAGTCCGGTAAATCAGGAGGTTGGTACAGACATAAAGATGCTGCAAAGCACTGGTACCGAGCTCCCCTTATTGAGCCTGGTGGATCGAAAGAGACAACAGACCTTGAGGGAAATTCCCTCCCGGTAATTGAAAAACTGATTAAGAACATTTCATCCATTTCCGAAGAACTGCAACTTATCCGTAAGGCCTTAGAAGGGAATGGAAAGATTATGCTACGTGTGGGAATCTCTGGAGAGCCTGACAG
>JGI10211J34971_10001379_pt1 | contig 20120 bp, 19 predicted proteins | sample Etolagsediment_FD_34971 | JGI IMG/M metagenome (IMG submission 34971)
CCATCGGTCCACAGAGCGTTAACTCCACGCTCAAGACCGAGGGGGGTGAGGTGACGCTCGAAGATCTCGCCGTAGTTACCAACCTGCTTGACAACTTGGTANGCGAAATCAGTGGGCAGTCCCAGACCGGGGTCAAGAACAGCGGAACCCTCATCAGTGGTGATTTCCACACCGAGGAAGCGCTGAATGGTGACNTCCTCNGAGGNGAGGAAGCTGTCCACGTTGGCGCTGGTGATTCCGAACTCTTCGGCCTGAATGGTGGCCAAGATTGCCCAGTTCACAACCTGNGCCCACTGGGTGTCACCATCGAGCACTGCGGGTCCGAGGGGCTCCTTGGAGAAGACCTCGGGCAGAATCTCGAGAGAGTCAGCACCATCGGGGTAGGCGGAACGGAATCCGGTCAGCTGGCTGACATCGGAGGACCATCCGTCACACTGGCCGGCAAGGAATGCTTCCTGCAGCAGGTCGGTGTCATCGAAGGGTCGAACTTCCCAGCCGAGCCCGAGTCGAGATGACTCAAGAGCAGCGTTACCTTCAGTGGTGGTTCCCTTCGCAACACAAACAACAGCGCCGTTCATGTCGGAAATGGAGTCATAGCCACTGCCTGACTCAACCATCATGCCCTGACCGTCATAGAAGTTGGTCTGAACGAAGGTTGAAGCTTCACCGCCATCGCGAGAAGCAGTCCAGGTGGTGTTACGCACCAGGACGTCAATGGATCCACTCTGAAGCGCGGTGAAGCGATCAGCGGTTTCCAGGTCGACCATGTCTGCTGCGTCGGCGTCACCGAGAACAGCTGCAGCGATAACGCGACAGAAGTCGGAGTCAAATCCGACGTGCGTGCCATCTTCTTGCAACACAGCGAATCCAGGAAGCGCATCACGCGTTCCGCAACGGACCGCACCAGCCTCTTGAACGGCAGCCAGGACAGATTCAGCGCTGGTCGCCGTCGTTGTCTCTGTCGTCGTTTCAGCGGCAGTTTCTGCTGCTGGTTCGGCGTCAGTACTTGCTGCGCATCCACTCACCACGAGCGTGGCGGCTGCAAGTGCAGCCAGGATGCCAACAGTTTTCTTCATATATATCCCCTTACGTGATAATCAGAGCTGCCTACACGATGGGGCTGGAAGCCAACATCGTTGTAGACATCTTCGCCTAACGTACTCTCTCTGCGAGAGCTACGACCCATCAGCGAGCGCCATTGTTACCCAAGTGTGACGGCGTTGTTTCGCTCAGCCCCGCTTTAGAATGTTCCCTAGATGCTTTTTCGATCGCATCTGGGGCGGTAGCTCAGCTGGTTAGAGCAGCGGACTCATAATCCGTCGGTCACGGGTTCAAGTCCCGTCCGCCCTACCGGGCCTCGAAGGCCGCTCTAGCGTTAACGCGGCGTTCATGTGCCCGTGTACTCTGAGCAGTGGAGCTGACGCCGAAGAGGGCGCTGCTGGTCGAGGGGGCACGAATGTCGCTGGCGCAAGCGGAAGAAGTTCCTCAAGCCCTTGAGCCCAAAATTTATATTCCCCAGCGGTTAGGGGGAATCGTCGATTTCATTGGCGAAATGGAGCAAGACCGGCCCGGCCGAGCGTTAGTTATGCCCGAGGGTAAAGTCGAAATCGCCTTTTTTCTCGAGGGCAGTGGTGTTGCGGAATTTTATATGGGCGAGGACTCGCCCGCTGATCGTGGCGTCCGCAAGGAAACATCCCTCATCTTTTCCGTCGCTAACCGACCACAAATCGTCGCCGGGCAAATTCACGTTTTGCTCGCTCTGATGAGCCCGGCTGCGGCGATGTTGTTATTCGGAATTCCGGCTTCTGCACTCGCGAATCGGTCCGTTGAGCCCCGGGAGGTGGGGGTAGACGTTCGACCCCTCGAAGACGTCTTGAGGACGCTTCCAAACTTTGAGATGCGATCGCGAGCTCTCGAGGCGTGGATGGTGAACAGACTGGGAGCCATCGCGGACTTGCCGGACTTCATCTCCTTCCGCGGTGCGCTGGTTGATTTGTTCCGAGATGGCCGGGATGTTCCCAAGGTTGACCAGGTGATGGATCTCACCGGCTACTCTCGAGCGCACGCGAATCGACTCTCGCGCCAATGGACGGGTTTGTCGCTGGAGAAGACTCTCGCTCTCAAGAGGTATCGGAAGGCGCTGAGGCTCGTCAATTCGCCGATGCCACTGGCTGATGTAGCTGTCGCGGCGGGTTATTTTGACCAGGCTCATTTCACCCACAGGTTTACCGAGTACTCCGGAATCTCGCCCAGCAACTATCGACACACCCCAAGGACCGGGGCGGACACTCTTCATCTCGCCTAGTGGCCCTTGGGGGCTCGCGAAACATGCTCATCTCGTACAAGACCGTCTTCGCCCCTTTTTGGAAAACTTCAGCCAGCGCATCTTCGCGCTTTCTTCAGGCAACGGAAGGTGAAACTAGTGGACGTAAAGAACCAGTACTTGTCAGATGTGGGAAATCAAACCAATGCCCAATTCTTGACATTCATAACCCTGTCCTCCGTGTGGGCACTGGGGATTCCCCTAGTCCATGGAGTACTCGGAAGTAATCCAAATGCAGGNCTGGGCCTCACAATCGTCACTTCCACTTTGGCGGTTCTCTTCTTGATCGTCGGATTGGTCACGATAAACCGGTACAGAATTCTGAGCCTAAATCCGCAGCCCGAGGCGCAGGACACTGTGGTTGCGCAAACGGAAAGAAAGCAGCCATTCGCCTTTTTTCTGGCGTTCGTGCCCATCGTGCTGGTGGCCACACTCACGGGTCACCTATTGATCCTGAGTTAGGCGACACCGCAAGGCGAGGAAACCAGAGATGTGAACCCGGACCAGTGGGGACACCTTCCATCTCGCCCAGTGACGCCAGGGGCTCGCGAAACATGCTCGTTTTATACAAGACGTCTGTCAGCCTTTTTGGAAGCCTTGAGTCATCGTCGGGCATGGAATCGTCCTGCTCGGCTACAACATCGAAAGGAAGTCAATGAAAATCCTCAACACACGGTTTTGGTTGCTAGCCACCGGAACCCTGTTTACGGTATTTCCAACTATTGGTGCGCTGTCAGGACAGACAGTAGCCAGCGCCCCGAGTTATTGGCCAGGCACTCTTTCAGCTCGAGAAGCTGAAATTGCGGCTGTCGTTGAACTGGCATGGAACTTCCACATCCTGGCCCTCGGGCTCGTGATCCTTGGAATCGGCCTTCTCGCTCCGGAGCCGCTTCGCGCCCGACTCGGAGTCATTGCGATGGTGGGGTTCGCCCTGAGTCAAGTGTTGTCGGCGGGAACTGCAGCTCAATTTGGCTATGGTGCCGCCGACGGCCTGGACGCCTTTGCATTCGTGGTGATTGGCGTCCCCCTCTTGACGCTCATTACCTGTGCAGTGAGATGGAATGCGAAACCCGTCAGCAACAGTTAGTTCGCCTAAGTGATTGGGAGCGCCCCAATCAGTCAGAGGGAAGAGAGGAAAATGCGATGATCACCTTGATGGCACGTCACCAGGTCGACGACTGGGACAAGTGGTTTGACTTGTACCAAGCCCAGCGCGGGCAACTGTCTCAGATGGGGGTGACCAGGGAGGCGGCACTTCGCTCGTCGACTGACGGAAACGATGTGGTCGTCATCCATGAGTTTGACTCCATCGAAGCCGCCCAAGAGTTCCTCAAGGCGTCCGAGGCGCCAGAGACGGCTCAAATGTTGGAGGCCGCCGGGGTCAAGCCAGAAACGATGACAATGGAACTATTTCACACCCACTAGTTATGTCGTTGCGCCGCGGGGCAGGTGAGCCAGCCCCGCGGCAAGCGACCTTACTCACAGGCCCGGGCGCCTCGTTCACTTCATACACGCCCAAACCGATGGAAACGGGCCTGTGTCAGATCCGACACTGGCCCTCACAGGCTCGCGAAACATGCTCATCTCGTACAAGGCTGCCCTTCCCTAATTTTGTATAGTTGCGACAAGCGCATCTCGCGCCCACGTCAAGGAAAGGTTGTTCAGTGAGAAAGTTTTTTAGCCCAGTGGGTTGGCTACTGTTAAGTACATTGTTCTGGGGAATGGGCGTCACGATGACGCTGTTCTTCACGGAAGAAGCGAATGCGACGGCAGGCTTGTCGACTGCTCCAGCAGATGTAGCGGTGTCAACGTTTTCCGGGCTGGTTTTCACGGGTGGTTATCTCCTTGCGGCTGCAGGGATTGGCTACTTCGCACGGGGGGCAACCCGCGCTCGCCTCACTTTTGGCCTGGGCCTGAGCATCCTTTTCTGGGTGCTTCTCGGATTGCTCGTTCTCGTCGGGCCTGTTGTTGGTTATAGCAATTTCGCGCCGGACTTTGGAATCATCCCGATGGTGGCAGCACTGGGCATGATGATTTCAGGCCTGCTCCACTGGAACGACGAGGAGTAGAGCTTATACCGAGAGGTTGAGTCGCCCGGGTCCTTACTTCCTTGGGGCCCGGGCGCAACTCTGTAGCTATAGCGAGAGCTCAGTGTGCAGGCATCGCAGAAAATCAAAAACCACTCAAAGATAAAGTAATCACGAGACTCATGAAAACCGTAAAAACCGCACACGCGTTCTCTTCGAGCCGCCTCGCGGGGCTTTCGGCCCTTGTTTTGCTGGGGGTTGCTGGTTGCGCGACTGGCAGTGAATCGATCGAGGAAGTGGACGAATCCACTGGTGATTCAGTTGTCTCCAGTGACGAAGCGGCCACGAATGACTGCCCCGACGACTACTGGGAGAGCGATGCNGCCGANCCCTTCGCCTACCGAGACGGCGGAGTACCGGGAGACTTGTTTTCCTGTAACTATGCAACCGGCNTAGCNCAGCTGGGTCTCAACACACCGACACAGGACCCTGAGTTTCATCTCCTCTACGGNGACATTGTGACACCGGAAATGGAGTCTGAGTACCGCCAGTGGATGGGCGTGCTCATTGATTCCTTAGGAGGGTACGACCGNTGGGTGCATGCGGTGTATGAAGAGGGTTCGCCTGACTCTGAGAACCAGAGCGTGATCGACGGCCTCGAGGAATTGGGTTTCTTTGATTACTACGACTCACCACCTTCAATTGAGGCGGTGTTCGAGCGTCGCGGTTGCCTCAGCGGCTTCTACTCCGGAGTCGGTGACTACGATCAGTACAGTATGTGCAATCAGCCCGAGCACTGGACTGACTCAGCGCGTGAGTTTCATCGGGACATGATGGGAGAGGTTTACTTCTCCTATGAAATCCTCCATGAGTTCGCCCATGAGTATCATCACCACGTTCAGAAAAATCATTCCTTCGGCAAAATGGAAGTAAGCAACGGCCCGGGAGACCCTATCCCCCCGGATGGGTTTGCTCCGGCGTGGTACATCGAGGGTTCAGCGGGAATCTCACCCGGTTGGATATTGAGGGACAACTTCGACGAATTACCTCTCAGTGCTCGCCTTGGGCTGAGCTACGGCGACATTGAAGACACTGACCTCGGAAATTTGATAGAGCCTGATTGCAGCCCAGACGGCATTCAAGACTTTCAAGGCATGGAACCCGGGCCTGAGGGCCGAAAGGTGACTCTGGCCCAGGAGTTCTACGAGGGTCAACAAGAGTCCTATTTGGGTTATGTCGAGCCAATGCAATGGGGATGCATGAACCTCTACCTCATGCATCGCATTTCACCCCAGACTTACTTTGTGTCCCTCCTCGAGGATAATTGGGAGCTCGGGTGGCATGGTTCTTTCCTCAAGCACACGGGTGTCACGATGGATGAGTTCTATGCTGAGTTCGAGGCCGAAATGGAGAGCATCGATCCCACCGATCCGGACAATTTTCCGGAGTGGACTCGGGGGATACCAGAGACACCGTTTGTCGACGCCGTCGACTACTGGGCAATTGATTCGGGGCCGTTGAGTGAAGAGTAATCTCGTTGCCGTGGTGGTGGCTGCCACGACACTTTCACTGGCATCCTGCGCAGGTGGGGACCCTCTTGCATCGGACAGCGCTCAGGTTCCTCTCTCAGAAAACCCCGGAATTGAGGTTTTTGTTGCAGAGGACTTGAGCCCCGAAGTCGGTCAAGTTGTCCTCACAACGCTCGAAGAAGCGTCCACAGAATGGGGGTTGTATTGGCCTGTCGAGTACTGGATTCTCGGCGTTGATGAGGCTGCAGGAGTGAAGCTGGTGACTGAGTTTTGTGAGCGCAGAGAGGAACTAGGGCAGTGGGATTTTGACGACTGCATGGATCGGGAAGCTGGCTCTGAACAGCATTCGATGATCGAATATCAGCAGCTGGGGGCGGAGGCGTTGGCAGCCGGTGACAGATTCAGCACGGCTGGTCGCAATGGCACCGCAGAATGGGGAATCCACAGGTTTGCTTCCACACAACCATGGGGTTTGACAGGAGTAGGGGGAATTCCGGGTGACGAGGATGTCAAGACAGTCCTTCACGAATATTGGCACGCAGTGCAACATTCCTTCATCTCCACGACCGACCACGAGGCGCGTGATGAGCTCATGGGGCCAGTGTGGTTCGTCGAAGGCTCAGCCGAGTACATGGCTCAATACGGGCATCACACACTTTCCTCAGAAGGACGGCTCCCGAAGGTGCCAGCGGGTGATTGGCCCTTCGCTTTTGAATCTCAGATGGAGGGCAAGCTGTTCGGAATTGATGCAGAATCGGGGGAGTGCGGAAGCCGAAATCTCATCTCTATTGAGACCTACGAGGATCCCTGCTCTTATTTGGGTTACGAGCTTGGGGCGTGGGCAATCGCCTACCTGGTTGATTTGACCGGGCCGGATGTTCTGCTGGAGGATTTTCACCCCAAGGTTGAAGAGCTCGGTTGGCGAGGGGCTTTTGAAAGTGCTGCCGGTCTCTCCCTCGAGGATTTCGACGCGGGCTTCACTGGCTTCATGGAAAAATCCAACGAGGATCGATTGCGAATCCTCACAGTGAAGTAGACCCTTCGGGCGTTCATACGAGTGCTGATTTCGCTTTCTCGCTGGGAACTCCGTCAACCCGGATGCGTCTTGTGGCTCTCTGTGGCAACTTCTGGGGCTGACGTGGGCCAGGGGAAAGAGTGATGGCGAACAACAGTGTCCATGAAATCAACGGTGCGGGCCACTCCGTCCTCTGCCCGGACAAGACTGCCAACCTGGGCAGTTTTCTGATTGACCGCTTCGTTTCCTTTCATGTCCAGGATCGCCTTTCCGACGGTTTCTTCGGTCACGGAAGGACTACCCACGATGCCTAGGTAGCGTCCGAGGCCGCGGGCCACAGTTAATGATCCGTGAAAGGGCTGATCGCCCTGCATTGCGCACACGACACTTGGACGCCCGGAGCGAAGCGCGGCAGCGAATGTTCCGGCGCCACCGTGGTGAACGATGACTGAGCATTGTGGGAAAAGCCAGTCATGCGGGCAAGAGTCGATTTCGTAGATATTGCTCTGAGCCCACTCGTACAGCGCCTCGCCCCGCGGAGTTGAGGTGTCCAGCGCTTCCCGGCTTAGTCCAGCCCAACCTCCGAGCAGCACACCAGGTGTGCCCGCTTCGTATAGCGCGCCGATGGCCAAGGTCGAGAGGCGCTGGCGAAACTCAGCGTTCGATTTCATACTTCCAAACCCGATGTAGACGGGCTTTTTCTTCAGAAAACTGACGAGAGACCCCGGTGGGTCAAAAGCTGTCTCTTCTTTCAGAACCCAGGAGCCCGACACAATTTTTTCTTTCGGCCATCCTGTCGGCTGCGAAAAAATTGTGGTCGGGGCGGCGCAGACTTGGGGAAAGTCGTGGGGCCAAATTTTGTACTTGGTGCCATTGGGATACCGTGTGGGGTTGATGCCGACGATTTCCCGAGCCGCGGAAAATTTAGCCCGCCACATCTTGGGGTAGAGGAAGCCTTTGAAGCGGTGAAGGCTGGAATTGAGCCACCGCGGGACTCTACCCACCGTCATTTGGAACAGCGGATAGTCAGGAGTGGGGTGGTTGATCTGCAGATCAAAGGTCATGACCGGNACACGCAAAGCTTCAGCGATGGCTACATAAGCGCCATACACAATGTTGGGAACCAACAGTACGTCGGGGTTGAACTCTTGTGCGGCCTCGAACGCGCGTTTCACATCAGAACGCTGCAGGTCAACATACTCGGCACTGTTGATGTACTGCCGTCCGAATTTTGCAAGTTTCATCAGGCCGCTGAGGGATCGATCAGACAGGTCGACTTCACCAAATAGCTGTTCGACAAAGCCTGCGATATTTTCGCCGGCTGCAACGAAGGGCACACCATACGATTCGAGAAGGTCGGTGGCTGGCGGCGTCGCAAATACCAGCACCTCACGGCCAATATTTTTGAGGTGAGTGGCTAGGGCTGCGACCGGCTGAATGTCCCCGCGGGACCCCCAAGCGATAAGCATCACGCGTTGAGACGCTCCCTCGGTGTCGTTAGAACCGCCCATTTTTTTCCTCTTCCTGCTTCACGCTTGCGTTAATCGATGTCTCGCCTCAGACTCGTGGCTATTGCCAGTGCGGCCAAGATGGCAAATTCTTGCCGCGGAGCAGGTCAGCCAATTAGTCAATCACTAACAGCGCGTTGTTGTGTCGTCACGATAATACTGACCCCAACCCGGGATGCTCGCCGGCGCCGAGGGGCGTGTGTTGCCCCAAGGCGCCACTATCGTTCAACACCTGTCGTGTGGTGATGAATGCACATTAAGTGCACATCGTCAGCTCACACACTCCAACGCCAGCCATGCCAATCCTCACCTGTTTACTGGCATCCGCAACGTCAGCTCACACGCTCTAACACCACCTAATACGTAGGCACCGAACTCATAATCCGTCGGTCACGGGTTCAAGTCCCGTCCGCCCTACCAAGCATTTCCCTTGGCAAAGATCTCTGGCCTCAGTCTGTCAGCGGGGCGCGAGGGTGCTCGGCTCTTCAGCTCACGGCTCTATCGCTTTGCCGCAAGAATGCCGTAAGGCTGNAGTTGACCGTTCGCTGCGTTGGAAGCAAAGGCCTCGTGCCAGCCGCTGGAGTATTCCNCNGGTAACTCCACAGCGGAGTTGCCAGAGGTATTGATGACACACACAATCTCCTGGTCATCGACCCGACGACGCACGATGACGAGGTGTCCGCTGAGGTCGGATTCGGTGTCAAATGTGCCGCGTTCCGACCACAAATCTCGATGTGTATTGCGGAATTCAAGCAGTTTGCTCAATTCGGTCTCGATTCCTTCCTCCCCTCCGGTAAACATCATGTAAGGGCCATCAAGAGCCAAGAACGTGGCCGCTAGCGCCTTAACAGCATCGAGCGAATATTGTTCTCGACGCCATTTCTTTCCCCATTGGGGCCACCAGAAGGTGTCGTGGGAGTCGATGTGGTGTGCGGTGTGTGACCCGACTGGCAGGAAGTCATCCCGATCCTGAATCCACATCATAAANTCNCGTCCGTTGCGGACCGCTCGAGCGGTATGGTTCCCGCGGAGGAGGGCAGATACGAGCCATTGCTCGTCGTAGTTGTAGTTGACGTCCATAGAACGTCGCAACAGGTGGCCTGATGGCTCGGTGTAAAGGAGCGAATCCGGCTTTGCAGCTCGCATGTCGTGTCGCATGTCAACAAACAGCGGCACACAGCCCAAGGGAGACATGAAGGCTCGAGCGCGGGCCCACGGCGCCCAGTTGGCAAAGAAGTTATAGGTGGGAGCGTCGAAACGGAAGCCGTCAACGTCATACTCGAGGACAAGGTGCATCATCGAGTCCCGGAAGTAGCGCTGCCACGAGGGATTCCTTGCGTCAAATGCCTTGGTGTAGATGCCAGACACATGCCCCCCGGAGTCGGTCGCAAACCAGTCCGGATGGCTTTTTTGAAGCGGGGTTTGCTCAGGCGAGCCACCGCGCCAATGCTCGGAGAAATCGAGGATGTGGCGCGACCACGCAATCCAGTAGTTGTCATCATCAGAGAGGTCGCCGGCGAGAGTGTCCGAGACTTCGTCATCGAGTTTCGAGTAGAGAGGACCATCGATGACACCCTGAACTGCTGAATTGATGGATTCGTTGTCGAGAACCCCGTGAAGGAGCACGTCGAGAATGACCCTCATCCCTCGCGAGTGACATTCCGTAACGAGCTGACGGAGCTCTGCCTCATCTCCATAGGACGTGGTGACATCGGCGTAATCGTGGACGTTGTAGGAGGGGTAGGGCTGGCGGGGCATGAGCTGAATCACGCTGAACCCCAACTCCTGAACTCGATCGAGGTCAGCAATGAGGTCGCGAATCTCTTCGTACTTGCAATAGGGGTTGTTCTTCCAGAAGTACGAGGTACCAATCTGAACTTCATAGATCCCTGCCCCATGCATCCAAGCTGGTGCGTCGTTCGGGCTGGTCAAACCGTACCGCGATGCCCACGCCGGCCAATGCTCACGAACAAGCTCGAAACCACCGCGCTCAAGGTTCATGGTCATGAGGAGAACCTCGGCAGCTGATTGGCCGGATACTTCGGCGGCAAAGTTTATTTGTGTCTTGAGGGCGAGCCTTGAGCCGTCTACCGACATGAAGATGTCGGGAATTTCTGTGGGTTGGTTGGGCCAGAGCACGAGAGTGGAATCCGCATCAGTAGCGGCCACGATTCCGCTCGACCCCCGAAGTCCCCCTAAGGGTGAAATTCCCAAGGGTTGGGTACCAAACTCGCCCATTGGAACGTCTCTGCGCAGCAGATTGCCGGGGGCGTTCAGAGTAGCGGATCGGAGTTCTTGGGTGTGGATATCGATATGAAAGTTTCGAACGATTGTCGCCTTCTTCGACGACAGCGTTGCCGCAAGCTCAAAATACGGCGCAACGGGGTAAAGGCGATAATGCAGAGTGACCGACAGGGGTCCTAACGTTGCCTGTTGCTGATATTCGTCATAAACCCCTTTATGAAGGCGCGTAATCGTCCCCGAGGGTTTGAGCTCGCTCGCTGATTCGGTGTTTTCATAGAGGAGGCCTCCCGTCGGATGGCGCCGTTCGGTACCTCCCAACTCTGCGATGAGCTCTACCGATATTTCACGCGTGATGGTTCCCGATTGATCCTCTACCGTGAGCTCACACGGTAGTCCGGTGGAAACGTCGAGTCGAACCGAAAATGGTGAATCTGGGCTACTGATGTGGGCCAATCTGGCGCTCCTGCGTTGTCTAGTTGGTGCTGTCGTTATTGGGTTGTGTCAGGACAGAGGCGAACCGCAAACCCCTTGATTCGACGACGTCACTGATGGGTCGGTCCAGGTCCTTACCGTAGAGAGTCAGGGCGAGCTCGAGGTGTTCACGCATCAGTTCTCGCGCAGCCGCTGGCTGGCCCTCGGCAATAGCGGTCACGATTCTCTCGTGGTAAGGCTCTCCTTCGCGCTGAACATTGGGGTCGGAGTGGCTTCGAAGCATCAGAGCATGCACCTGGTTGCGAATTGCGCCAAACATCAGAACGAGAAGGGGATTACCCGATGCCGCAACGACCATTTCGTGAAAGGCAAGGTCGGTATCTGCCAGAGCTTGCAGGGAATCCGCCTCGGCATGTTCCTGCAAGGCCGCACGCAAGTGTTCAACAGGGCGTGGTGATTGTTTGGCCGCTAATTCTGCTGCTGAGCACTCCAGTCCCAAGCGGGCGACAACCAGGTCACGTGCTGTGATCTTCGCGAGCGTTGCGGCCCGAGTCAGTGAGCCAGAGAGATCATCGATTTTGACGCCACGAACGAAGGAACCGCGTCCGGGGTGTATTTCGATGAAGCCGAGCTCCACGAGGCCGGCGAGTGCTTCACGGATGACCGGGCGCGAGACTCCGTATTCGAGGGCCAATTCTCTTTCTGACGGCAGTTGCGACCCTTGGGCCCACTCCCCGCTCAGAACTCGACTCTGAATGTTCTGGATGATGTCAATCTTGCGTGCGGGAATAGACATTGCACTGTTTGTCATATGGTCGTCTTCCTCTGTTAGCCCTTGACTGCACCCTGCAAGATTCCCGAAATGATCTTGCGATTCAGAGCTATGTACAAAAGTACTGTGGGCAGAGCAATAATGATGGCTGCAGCGCTCAAGGCAGGAATATCGCTCACCCACTGACCCATGAAAGTTCCCAGGCCCGAAGGCGCTGTTCGAGTACCTCGATCGAGTACGACCAGGGAAAGCAGGAATTCGTTCCAGCTCCATATAAACATCAGGGTTGCGAGAGTAAGTACAGGCGGCCAGGCAATCGGGAGTAGTACCGAGCGCAGAATCCGCAATGAGTTGGCACCATCGATGCGGGCTGCCTCCACTAGGGCCGGGGGAGAGGCCATGAAGAATTGGCGCATCCAGAAGATTCCAAAGGCGCAGAACAATGCCACTTGGGGCAAAATCACGCCCCAAAGGTTATTGATTAGCCCCATGGACCGTAGTTGGTAATACAGCGGGACAATGGTGGCCTCGAACGGCATCACCAGACCAATCATGAAAATGTAGAAAAGAATGTTGGAGCCGGGAAACTTCATCGTCCCAAACGCGTAGCCGGCTAGTACGGACACAGTCACCCCAATGGGGACAACCGCAAGCGCAACCAGAAGCGAGTTCAGCATGAGCATGGGGAGAGGGAAATCTCCTTTCGTCCATGCGATGACGTAGTTTTCCCAGTCCGGATTGGTCGGCCAACTCAGGCTGGTCGTGCTGGCATCAGCGGGTTGTAGAGAGACGGTGAAAAGACTGATCATCGGGATAAGGACGATGGTCGCAGTCATTGTCAGGAACGCGTACATCAGAACTTTGAAAACAAAAGTTCGGGCATCCATTTTTTTTGTGCGCGTTCGTCGCACTACCGTGGGCTGACCAATGGCTTGTGTCATGTGTTTATCCCATCTCGGTCGCGCAGAAGCCACGCAACCGTGCGAACAAGGGTGAACACGATAATCGCGAGCACAACGGCCATCGTTGCGGCCTCTCCGATGGCGTTCTCACGGAAAGCAAGTCGGTAAATTTCGGTGCCTGGCACGATTGTCTCTTTGCCGGGGCCTCCCTTGGTTGTGACGAAGACAATGTCAAAAGTTCGAAGCGCGGCGATGATCGTGATGGTGGTCGCCACCGTCAACTCCGGGCGGAGTCCCGGGAGCGTCACGGAAAAGAATTCTCGGAAAGCGCCGCCGCCATCCACTTTGACCGCGTCATAAAGGTCGGAATCAATTCGTCCTACTCCGGAAAGAAAGAGCACCATGCACAGACCGGTCATGACCCAGCTTCCGATGACGCCTACGGCGGGAAGGGCCCAATCAAAATCGCCCAACCAGCCGCGTGTGGACTCGATCCCAAAAAAGCCGAGAAACTGGTTGAGCGTTCCCCGGTCTTGGTACACCCAGCGCCACGCGATTCCGATGACGACGCTGGCTATGACTTGAGGCAGGAACACGACGGTGCGAAAGAAGACCAAGCCGGCAATCTTTTGCCGAGAGAAAAGAGCGGCAAACGTGATACCGAGAGAAACAGGAATGATGCAAAAAGTCAGAATGAATACCATCGAGTGGCTCAGCGCGGAAAGTGACTCCGGGTCAGAGAGCACCTGACGATAGTTGTCTAACCCAACCCATGTGGCGGGAGCCCCTTGAATGCCGCTCCAGTCCCACAATGAAAGATTGAAAGTTTGGATGAGAGGAGTCAGCATGAAGGTAACGAAGAGCGTGCCAGCGGGAATCAGGTAGGCGAACCCGATGTACCCCTCTTTCCAACTAAACCTGAAGTTTTTCCGAGACTTGGGGCCAGATTTTTTCGAGAGCTGGGTTCTCGGCATTCCGTGGGTCACGCTGGCAGACATCAGTTCTTAGTTTCTCGCTCTCGTATGGTTCTACAACCCTGGAGGAGTTCGGCCCCGACACTCTAGTCGAAGCCGAACTCCTCTCTAAGGTGCGGTAGACGGGTTAGCTGCGACCCGCTACCCACTCAGCTTGTACAACTTCTACAAGCGATGCTGCATCCGTCTGGTCAGCGATGAGCTCCTGGATGGCGGGGAACAACACTGCTCCCATACCAACCGTGGACCAGTCGAGGAACAGTGTGAGGCCATCTTGGGCGATGACCTCTTTCCACACTGCGTTGTACTCATTGATGACGGTCGCGTCGGCTTCAGCGATTTCCACGTCGGTCAAGAGAGGCGCGTAGCCACCGTTCGCACGGAGTTCAGCGGTCTCGGGACCGGTCATGAAGTCGATGAAGTTAGCTGCAACGTCAGGCCATTCAGTCTTCGCTGAGATGGTGAATGGTGAAGTTGTAGCTCCAGTTGCACGGGCGGGGCCACCAGCTTCTACCGGCGGGAAGCCAGCAAAGCCGACGTTCTCACCCATCTTCTCGACCATGGTCGGAAGAGCCCAGTTACCAGTCACAAAGAAGGCACTGTTTCCTTCGGCAAAACGGTTGATTCCGTCTTCGAAGGTGAGGCTGTTCGCGGCAGGATCGATCAAGCCAGTGTCTGACCAGGTCTCCATGGTTTCAGCTGCTTGAAGGAAGCAGTCAGAGGTGAAGTCTGAACCGTCGTTTCCGAAGATCCAGCCCAACATGGTGGCGTTGTCACAAGTTTGAGAAATCAGAATGGACAACGTGTGGTTGGCTGGCCACTGCTCCGAGTTACCCAGAGCCATGGGAATGTATCCAGCGCCATCAGCCGCTTCGAGAGCAGCCGAGAAGCTTGCCCAATCAGCAAATGGTGGGGTTAATCCGAGGTCAGCCATGATTTCACGGTTGAAGAAGATTCCAACCATGTTTCCACCCTTGGCGAGACCGTAGAGGTCACCGGTACCGAATTTGCTACCGTCTGACTCGAATCGAGCCTGGTCAAGCAGACCTGGTCCGAAACGATCTGCCCAGCCGTAAAGCTCGGCATAGTCATCAATCGGACGAAGGAGACCGGCCTCGACAAGCGGGCCCATCATGGTGTAGCCCTGACCTGCTTGAATGATGTCCGGGGCATCGTCGCCAGACGCCTTCAGTTCGATTGCTGAACCGTAATCTCCGAAGCCAAGGCTGTCGTCAATCACAATGTCAACGTTGGGGTATTTTGTCTCGTAAGCCTCTGCAATGGCCTTGATTGACTCATTGAGCCCTCCGACTTCCCAGGTCGAGAGAGTCAGCTCGATATCGACATCAGTGGGTACCTCGGTGCTGATACCTGCTGCCGCCTCTGTCTCCGTCTCAGTCGGAGTTGACGCAGTTGTTTCTGCGGTCTGTCCCGGGGCACATCCACTGAACACCAGAGCGGTCAGGGCGATGCCAGCCGAGATTTGAGCCGCGCGCCAACGGCGTACCTTTGTTCTTTCTTCCACGTGTGGCACTTATTTCTCCTTATTCGAAGAGGTTTAGTGAGTCTTCTGGCGAAGTCTCACCCTGGCTGGTGATGCCGATCGAGATCGAATCACCAATACTGGTTTGACCAGTTGTACCATCAGCGTACACAACTATCGGCACGAGTGTGCGTCGATGTGACCGATTTGTTATCGAAAATGTGTACTACCAGCAGAAGGCGGCATTTCTCACTGCTCTTTGGGGTGTCAGAAGCACCCGTCGGCGAGCTAACCGCGCTTAATCATGTAGCCACCGTCAACTAGAAGAGATGTCCCGGTTACGAAAGCGGCCTGATCGGAGAGCAACCACACGGCAGCGTTCGCGACATCGGTCGGAGTTGCCATCCGGCCGAGATAATGCATACGTCGCGCAGTATCGACCAGCTCCTCCGGGTTTTCCATTTTGCTCATTGCTTCGTGAGTGAATCCACCATCGACCCACCCGGGCGATACAGCGTTTACCCGTATTCCGAGTGGGGCTAAGTCACCGGCGGATGCGTACGTAAAGCTCAAGACAGCCCCCTTCGTCGTGGTATAGGCCGCTCCATCGGCTGAGCCGATGTATGCGGAAACACTTCCTAACGTCACGATGGCGCCGTGGGTAGCGCGAAGATGCTCAACGCCACACTGCACTGCTTTGAATGTTCCCTCCACGTTCACTGTCATGATGTCGCGCCAACCGTCTTCTGACTGAGTCTCCACGGACCCCGTTCTGAGGATCGCAGCACCGGTGACAAGCCCGATCATGGGCCCCAGGTTCTTGACAGCTTCAGACATAGCGTCACGGATTGAAGATGATTGAGTTACATCCACTTGGTATGCCTTTGCGATGCCACCGCGACTGGTGATGCGCTCTGCGACCTCATGGGCGACTTCTGAGTTGGAATCCGCGATAGCAACGCTGGCTCCCGCCTCGGAAGCCTCGACGGCGATGGCGCTTCCAATCGAGCCCCCGCCGCCGGTGACAAAGACCATTCCGTGGGACAGATCAATTGTTTTCATGACGCTCTCCTGTTTCGTGGCGATACCTAACGGATTTGACCGAGGCTGCAACCACCGTCGATAGTCAGCACGCTTCCGGTCATGGTGGAAGACTTCGGTGAGGCCATAAAGACCACGGCTTGAGCCACATCTTCGGCTTCTTGGAGCTCACCCAGGGGAATCGCGGTTGCGACCCGAGCCGCGTAGGCAGGCTCGTTCTCCAATTGACCCTTCGCAAGACCAGCTTTGACGATTCCCGGAGCAATGGCGTTTGCTCGGATTCCCAGGGGAGCAAGCTCCAACGCAATCTGCCGCATGAGTTGATCGACCCCGGCCTTGGAAGTGGAATACGCGCTGATTTCGGGCCAAGGTCTATTGGCCACCCACGAGCTCACAAAAATGATGTGACCCTTTACCTTGTCCTTGGCCATTCGTCGCGCCGCACTCTGGGAGGCAACGAAAGACCCGGTGAGATTGATATCAATCTGTTTGGACCAGTTCTCGAAGTCGATTTCGAGAAATGGTTGAGCCACAACTGTTGCCGCTGTAACGACAAGAAGATCGACCCTGGGCGGGGTCGCGAGTGCGGAATCCATCGCGACAGGATCACGTTGGTCGGCCCGCACATAGTGAACACTGGATCTGGACGTTGAAATATCTCGAGCTTTCGCCTCACCGCGGTCATNGTCCACGATGTCAAGAATCCACACCTCCCANTCTTCAGCGGCGAGTTGGCGGGCAATCTCGGAGCCGATGTCACCNGCGCCTCCCGTTACGACGGCGAATCTNTTCTGCCCCGATGCTTTAGTCACGGTCTTCTCCTTTGACACATCTTTCTTGGGCTCATTGAATCATTAGTGTGAAGTTAGGTCCAGAACTGGTATGACCAATTTTACCAATTCACCTATACTATTCAGATATCAGTCTTGTCCTTGAGAGTCCCGGTAGCAGCATGATCGATACAGTCACGGTCGGAGAGACCATGGTTTTGGTTCGGACCCATCGAGCGGGTGTCCCGCTTGATCAGGAGCCGTGCACTCTTGCCGTGGGCGGAGCGGAATCCAACGTTGCCATCGGGTTGGCTCGCTTCGGTCACAGCGTGAGATGGATTAGCGCTCTTGGGTCAGACGTTTTCGGGGACATGATTGAATCTGTTATTGGCGGGGAAGGGGTGGAAGTGGCGACGCGTCGCCATGCAGGACGTCCCACTGGGCTCATGGTCAAGTCCCCGAGCGTGGGAAATGAGAGATTTGTAACCTACTATCGCGCTGGCTCTGCTGCGTCAGACATGGGTGAGGACTCTGTGAGCGACTTAGCTCTGAGCGACGCGCGCTTGCTCCACGTGACAGGGATTACCCCGGCTCTTTCTGAGAGCGCGCGGAGGATGATTCTGAACGTCGTGAACAGAGCAAAGAGTCTCGCTGTTACCGTCAGTTTTGACGTCAATTTTCGCCCGGCGCTCTGGTCCGAGATAGAAGCATCGCCAGTTTTCCGCCAGCTCGCCGCCCAGTCAGACATCGTTTTTGGAGATCACGCTGAACTCTCCCTGCTCATTGACGCCGAGCCCTTGGATGAGCGTCACCTACTTGAATCTGTCGCAGAACTCGGTCCCGATCAGGTCGTGCTCAAGCGAGGTGAATACGGTGCAGCCGCGCTCGTGCGCGGTGAATATCAAGAGCGTGGTGCTCTCACCATTGATGTTGTCGACACTGTAGGGGCGGGTGATGCCTTCGTTGCTGGCTATCTCAGTGGTTACTTGGATGCAGCGGATGTATCCGAGAGTCTCCTTCGCGGCGTTGTGTGCGGAGGTCTGGCATGTACAAACCCCGGAGACTGGGAGGGTGCGCCAACTCGGGTTGAGTTCGAAGCCACCCGATTAGGGGTGGCTTTATGAATCCCTCAGAAAAATCCGCGGTCAGCGAGGGCCGACAATCACTCCGCACCCTCGAATCTTTGGCTTCGCTACTGGAAACCTCGGCAAAGATTGAGCGAATCGAAACGGTTCGCTCCACAATTCAGCCAAATGTGACTCACGTTGTGGTCACTGACACAGACGGGGTGACAGGCCTGGGCGAGACTTTCTATGGAGCGTCGTCGGTCGAAGCTCACCTTCACGATGTCATTGCGCCGACACTCTCGACAGAGAGACCTGCTGCGTCTCCGCTGTCAGTCAGTGTGCTCAATGAGGGTTATGTCGGCTATTCCGGCTCAGGAGCAGAGGTCCGAGCCCGCTCTGCGCTCGACATCGCACTCTGGGATATTGTGGCAAAACGTCACAATCTCCCGCTGCGTTCCCTTTTGGGGGAGAACACCCGAGACTCCATAGACAGCTACAACACATGCTCCGGGATGAAATATGTGAACGCTGAATCCCGTCAGGCGACCAGTAACTGGGGCTTCAGCAAGGACAATCGCCCATCCGGTGATTTTGAGGACTTGTGGGCTTTCTTGAACGAGCCCGCTCGTCTTGCTCGCGAGCTTGTGGAGTCTGGATTCCAAGGCATGAAAGTGTGGCCATTTGATTTAGTTGCGGAGAAAACGCAGGGCGGTATCGATGCTGACTTGAGTGTTGGTCTCTCTGTCCTTGACTCCATACGAAATGAAGTAGGGATGGACATTGATCTGTACTTGGAGCTTCATTCTCTGTGGCAACCTGAAGCAGCTCATCAACTCGTGAAAGAGGTTGAGAGGTTCTCCCTTTCGTGGGTTGAAGACCCGATTCGTGCCGACAATATGGGTCAGCTTGCCCGTCTCAGAGAGAAGGCCAGGATGCCAATAGCCTGTGGTGAGAATCTTGGTTCGGGGGAGAACGGCTACCCCGCGATGATCGAACAGCAGGCGGTCGATGTCATGATTATGGACCTCGGATGGTGCGGCGGAATCACTGATGCTTTGCCCATCATCTCTGCGTCCGATGAGGCGGGAATGACGAGTGCTTTTCATGACTGCACGGGTCCGGTGTCATTGGCTGTGGCCACTCAGGTTTCCCTGGCGAGCCCGAACACGAGTGTTCAAGAGGTGGCTCGCTCCTTCTGGCATGGCTGGTACCCACAGATGGCGAACGGCTACCCCGACCTGGTGGGAGGAGTGTTGCTCGCGAACGACGTCCCGGGCCACGGATGTGAGCTCACCCGGGAGTTCTTGAGCTCTGCTCGCTCAACAGTACGTTCCAGCCTTCTAAAGTAAACCCATGAGCCCGACTCTAAAGCCCTGGGTTGGACACCAAATTTTGCCCTTGGTTGTCGTAGACGAGGCTAAGAATGTGCTTCCCGTCATTGAGGCGCTAGCGCACGGCGGTTTGTCCGTCATTGAAATTGCGTTGAGAACCCCTGCGGCACTCCACGCAATTGAGATGGCGGCCAATCATGGAAACGTAACGGTGGCTGCGGGAACCGTAACCAGTGCTGACCACGTGAAGCACGCTATCGACGCCGGAGCAAGTTTCGGGTTAGCTCCCTCATCGTCTCTCTCCGTGATGGAGGCGTGTCAGGCTGCCAACTGGCCGTTTATCCCTGGAATCGCGACGGTGTCAGAGGCCCATAGCGCCCGAGACAAGGGATTTGAGTTTCAAAAGGCATACCCCGCTGACTTGCTCGGTGCAGAGAAGTTTGCCCGGTCAATTCACCACACACTGCCTGAGATCATGCTTTTGCCAAGCGGTGGGGTCACCCAGAGCACAATGGAGGCCTACCTCCGCGAACCAAATGTGTTTGGCGTCTCAGGGAGTTGGATTGCGCCACGCGATCTCATTGCCAACGGGGATTTTGCTGAAATTTCTCGAAGAGCGCGAGAAGCGAGTGAGACGGTGAAGAGTATTGGCTGATTACCACTCTTTGCCTTCTGGTCTCTTTGCCTTAGAACTCGGTGAAG
>JGI10211J34971_10001381_pt1 | contig 20118 bp, 20 predicted proteins | sample Etolagsediment_FD_34971 | JGI IMG/M metagenome (IMG submission 34971)
CTGAGATAGAAAACCAAATGACCATGTTTGGGGAAGATATTTCCAATCTTGAAACAGGTAGTTATTCGGGGTTGCCAGAGGAATACAACACCCAGCTACTTGATGCCCTTATTCCTCAATTGATTGAATCTTTTTCAAATTACCGAACCGATATTGACAATTCCACAAACGCGGCACAAGAGCTTTATAGTTCTATGGCGAGGCAAGCATTGGAAGAAGACGCGCAGAATGTTTTAAACGATTTATCAAGCCGGAATATTTTTTCAGGGACAGTGGCGAGTGATACCTTGGCAAAAGGCCAAACAGATATCGCCAAGGAATATGCAAACAAGGGGTATGAGACGGCAATGACAGCCGCAGCCATGAAAGCGGGTGAACCAGCAATGCTCGGAAGCATAGCGGGTCTTGGGAATACGTCTGAATCGTTTAATGAGCTTGCGCCATACGAGCTTTTAATTAACTCTTATTTGGAGATGCAATAATGAGGTATTACAAATTTAAAATAAATCCGTTGATTTGCTGTTACGACGATGGGAATGACGGGAGTGGTGTGGCCCCAGGCGATATCTGCTTTGCCTGGATCGGCTATGTCGGGAATCAGCGCTTTGTCTACTTTGTACGGACAGAATGCGGCGGATCAGCAGGCTTGGGCGAATTTGGCAGCGACCTTGCTTACTTCAGGATATTAAGGGGGGATAAATGATAATTTTTAAATGGAATCCATTAATTTGTTGTGCAAGCCCGGCAGATGGCCCTGAAGGTCTTGGGGATGGCATGGGCGGCATGTCAGGATCAGGAGTTGCAGGGGACCCGGGAGAGGGGGGTTCAGACGCGGATTTTGCTGCAATAAGCGCTGAGATTGACGCGAGTTTGGCAGATAGCGGCGGCGGGAGTATGCTTGGAGACAGCACGCAAGCCGATTCTGTTCAGTCTGACTTTGAAGCGATAAGTTTAGAAATTGATAACGCTTTAGCCGAGGGTGATACAGATACCGCAAAATCAATACTATCAAAAGTGCTTACGTTTTTTGGTTTGAATATGAACCTTGCTGAGTTCACATCAGAAACCTTAGACGCGATAGTCGGTTTTTTGGGTGGTGAGCCAGACCTTGACTCTGGAAACGTGGGGGACCAGGACGGGCCGGATTATAGTGGGTTACTTGAAGAAACCCTATCCGATATGGGGTATACATACGATGAAGATTCAGGCAGTTGGTCAACCAGCACAAATACAACCCAGGGGACTTTCTGGGACGATTTTACAAACGAATGGTATGGTAACCCTTATACAACCGATACCGTAAAAGACGCCATGGCAGAAATTGGCATGACACCGGAGGAACATTATAACCAGTTTGGAGAAAGTGAAGGGGTTGTCGGAACAGATGAAAATGGGGTGTTTAATGAAGAAACTTATTTAGCCAATAAAGTTGCTGACTTAGAAAAAAACGGCATTACCCAGGACGACAGCGCTAAAACACTGATGCAGGATCACGCTGATTATATGGCTAACGCCGCTGGGGGAATGAATCAGACACTAACCGATTCAACCGATGCACAAACAAAACTCCTGGCTGACTTAACAGAACAGTATGCCAATCCAGTCAATTTCACAATCGGCGGCAATGAGGTTTCATTTATCCCAAAGGGTTCAAGAAATACAATCTCTGACTTGGTTAGTCTTGGTCAGACAGATATGACCAACCAGCAGGACACCGCGGCAAAGATATACGACACTGCCGCTATTACATCTCCTTCTGTTGGCAAACTCAGTTATCTTGATGCCTTGAACCAGATTCTTGATAAGGAAGTCAGCCACGATGAGCAAGAAACCAATGACGCATACAAAAAAGCATATGCAGAGTATCTTTCTCAGCAAACAGGGATTGACCAGCAGACAGCAGACCAGGGGGAGCCGGGGCTTTTGGATTATCTTGGAGCAGCCGCAAAAATAGGGAGCTATTTCTTTTAGGAGGGCATCATGAAAATAATGACAGCAGCAACTTTAAAAAATCCCAATAGCTTAAGTAATGTGCTTCAACAAATGGGAGATAAAAGACGGGAGGATGAAAAAGCGAAGCGCACAAGCGAGGCGGCAAAAAAGGTCTATGAGGCTATTTCCGGTATGTCCAGAGAGAAACAGATGGACCCAGTCGCATTAAATAAGACTGTCAGTGGTATATTGAAAGACTACCAGGATGTGCCCGCACAAGAAGTCATACAGATGGCGAGAGGTGCGGCAGAATATTCTATCAAGATGAAGAATGCTCAAAATCAACAGGAAGAATATAATTATAATAAAGATAGGCGTGGAATCCTTGATTCAAGAGCAGACACACAATACGGCCAGCAACAGGAAGAATATAATTATAATAAAAAAAGAAGGCCAATTTTAGAATCTCAAAGTGATTCATTATTCAATGCCAATCTTAGCCGGGCAAACGCAGGGACAGCCGCTTCTAATGCTTCTACAAATTTGAATAATTACAAACTTATCCAGTCAAAAAAAGATGTTAAAAAAGAAAATGGCATACTTGATGAACTTACCAATCTCGGGAAGCCTGCCAGTGTATTTGGTGATTCTACCGGTGTTGGATATCAAGTCCCAGGGGGAGTCAAGGGTAAAGAAGACCTCTCTTACCCAGCCAGCCAAAGATTACTTTCCAATGAAGCTGCAGCCAGAAAAGCCAAACTATCCGATATGAAAACAAGGGCTGAAATTAGAAAATTAAATTCTGAATCAAAAGGCGGGCAAAATATAACTCCAGGGGATGAAATGAAAATACAGGACTACTTGCTAAATCAGGCATATAGCGAGGCTGGTTTTTATAAAGATTCATTCGGGCAGATATTGTCTACTACAGGAGAAATGATTTCACCACAAATGCAGCAGGGTATCAACCAGGCGGTGCAAACAAGGATGCCAAAGGTAATAGGGCTTGTAAGAGATGGAATGGGTGTCCAAGAGGCGTATCAGGCCGTGAATAAATTAGAGGGGTTACAATCCCAGAAGAGAATAAAAGATGAAACAAATAGAATCCTGAATAGTAAAAATCCGAAATCTGATATTTTCAGGTTAGAGCAAACCAACCCTGACATAGCCAGAAAAGTTAAAGAGAATTTAATTAAAATAAAAGAGGAAGAAAAAAAGAACGCACCTCTTAAAAAAGCACAATCAGCGAATTATTCGGATATTATAAAAGCGCCAATGAGCAACTTGGCGGCAAATCATTTGTGCACGGCAAACCAATAAGCACGTTGAAATAATATGAACATATATGAAGAAATAGCCGAGTTAGAAAAAGACCTTTCTACCCCCGCTGCAAGACGGGTCGAAAAGGTTGAACAAAGTGACGGACTTAATGTTATAGCTGAAATTCAACGGTTGGAAAATGAGCTTAACCCGCAACCCAAACAGGCTGTAAAATCATTTGCTGACTTAAATTTATCCGACCTTAAGAGTATCTATCAAGGGATTGAAAATGAAAAAATACGTCAATCCAATCTTGAAAATATGGGAGACCTTAAAAGAGGCTGGAAGCAAGGGGTTGAGAATGTTCAAGCGGGCATGTATGGCATGGCCGGACTTACTGGATCTGCTACAGGGATTGATAAATTAAAAGATTGGGGGGTTGAAGGCTACAAGAGAAATACAGAAGAAGCAAGCCTGTATCCCACAAAATCGCTCGGAGAAGTTAATGGCATAGGGTCTGGTATAGACTATCTTCAAGGACTCGCAGGCACACTTGCACCGACAATGATAGAAGCTGTTGCCGGGTCAGTTGCCGGTGGCGGCATAGGGTATCTTGGATTTAAAAAGGGGACTCAGGCGATAGCCAAAAAGCTTGCAAAAGATGCGGTTGAAAACAGAATCCAAAAAGGCGTTATCAAAGAAGCCGGCAGGGAAGTTGCTGAAACTGAACTTGAAAAAGCTTTATTTAAACAATCTATAAAGCCGATTATGTCAAAGGCTGCCAAGGCTGGGATGTTCGGTGCGGTTGATGCCATGGAATCCGGGTTAAATTATGGTGAGCTTTTAACAGAGCATGGGGTTGACGCTCCCTGGCCTTCTCTTGCGTTTGGTTCTCTTGCAGCAAGCCTTGACTTAACAGGTGGCAATATAGGTCTTGTTGATAATCTCATAAAAGGGGTAGCATCTAAAGCTCCGGGTAATTACCTGAAAAGAACAGCCAAGGAAATATTAAGGAGCGCCCCGGCAGAAGCAGCACAGGAAATGGGACAAGAGGCTTTCTCTATACTGAATATCGTTGCCAACACGGATGAAAAACTTTTAACTCCCGAGAATATGAAGCGGATTTTTGAATCTGGTATTGCGGGTGGTTTTGCTGGTTTTGCTGGTGGTGCGGCAAAAGCGATACGTCCTGAAAGTGTCAGCGATATTGATCCTGTTAAAATGCTTTCAGATAATCCCCTGGAAGCTGAAACAGAAAACAAAAAAGCGGATGAAGCCCTCAGAAACGGTGTAGATACTACAGCACCGGACAGCATTGATACTCAGGAAAAATTAAATGCTGTTTTGGTCCCAAAGCCCATAAACATCCCATTCAATCCGCCCAATGTGGATACAGAATATGACCCGAACAAAATAACCCCGAAACAAAGAGAGATCCCCCGGCCAACCGTCCAGACAAAAACAGCAGAAGAACAGTGGCGGATTTTAAACGAAGAAAAAGAGATTCCCGAGCAGGAGATTATCGGAGAGGGTGAGGGGATAAACACCGAACTTGAGGCCCCGGAATTGGCTGATACAGAGCCGTTGACGCCAACTGAGGGGGATATCGCTGAAGGGCAGGAAATCGAATATTCATATCACACGACCAACAAAAAAGCCCTGGACAAGATTGCCAAGACCGGTCTTAAAAAAGATTCCAATTTATCAACAAATGAAGATGATGCCAAAAAGTGGGGAAAAATAAAAGGCGATGTGATTCTTCGGGTAAAAGGCAAAACAGGCGAAGGGACTTATGAAAACACCAGAAAACTTTTAGAAACTGTTTCCCCTGAAAACATAGAAATTAAAGAGGGCGGAGAATGGAAACCGTTGCAAGAGAAACAAACCGTTCCACAACCCAAAACCTGGTTTAAACTTGGCGAGGAAATTAATTTTACATACAGAGACAAAACGGGTAAAAGCTCCCCATTAAGACCGAATAAAGACATCCTTAAAAAGACGGCACAATCGCTTGGCATAACTGTAGCTGATGCAGAAAGAGCATTGTCTGTTTATCATTCTTCTGACCCTGCTTATGATGAAAAACTTTTTAAAGATAAAAAAGTACCTGAGATAAAACAGTCTGATGACAACACCCCCTCCGCCTCTGAAGTCGCAAAGCAGTCTTCAAGCGCACCGCAGGGGGTTACTTTCTCTCCCGGTCAATCCGTAACCTGGAAAACCAAAAAAGGTGAACCCCAGACCGGGGCCCTTGTTAAAAAGAAAGGCAAACACTGGATTGTCAGAAAAGAGAACGGAAAGACCGGGATCGTTAATGAGAAAGATTTAACCTTGCTACAAGAAAAATCCGCAGTTGAGACAGTGCCTGCAATCAAAACAGAGTCAAGAACTGGAAAAGAGCCATGGGAAATGCGGAAGGCAGATTGGGTTGACGGGCATATAAAATCCCCTGCTATGCATCAGGAGCATGTCAAGAAAGCCATCCAAGCCGGCAAGATAGACAGCCACCCGGATTATCCTGAGCTTTCTACGGGTGAACAATCGCCTGAAATCGACCAGAAAATTTTTAAAGCAGAGCAAGAAGGTATTGTTTTGTCCGAAACCGACAAAACCGAAATCCGTAACTTGTCCCAACGGGCAGAAGAATTAAGCAAAAAAATTGTTAATATCGATCCATTTAATAAAGGCAAGACCTTCCCCATGGGTGTTGGTTTTACCAAAAACACAAAAAAAAGCAATCAACGGATTGATAAATCTATTGATGATGCTGGCAAAAACGTCAAGGTTTATAATCAAATTGAATCCATTAATTCTAAAATTGATTCGCTGTTAAAAGGCAAAAACACAGAAGCCGACATGCAAGCCAAAGCGGAGAAAAAACAGGAATCAAAACAAAACCTTGCCAATAAAATTATTAGGCTTAAATCAGGTGATAAGTTTGCCAGGGGTGCCGTAAAAAGGGTTTCTCTTAATAAAGATGGGTACCCATCAAGTATTACAATTACAGGAGATGGTATTGTTAAAGGTGTTCATGATAAAATCAATATTGTAAGGGAGTTTTTTGATGGTAGTTATAAATCGTACAAATCTTTTATAGACAAGGCAAGAGCCGAGGCAGAGCAGTCAATTTCGGAAGCCATCAAAATAACCGGCCAAGAAGACAAGACCGTCAAAGTTGATATCCCTAAACAAGAGGCCAACGCACTCAAGCCAAAAGAGCAGAAAGCCTATCTGTTAAAAGAGATTGACGTTGCTATCGAAAAATCCAATAAAGAATTTGAAGAAGGGAACAATGTAAAGCCGGGGGGCGGGGCAGAACTCAGGGCGTCAAAAAATGGTGGGTTTAGCGACCCTTCTACATACACTTTTAAAGTCCCCGGTGATGGAGAATTTGAAATAGTCGGAACAGCCCTTGCTGAATTTAAAACAAGGGTTGAAAAGGCTTTTCCAAATAGTATTATTGATAAAAAATTTACTCCCAGGCCAACAGAACAGATGAGTTATGCAGCGGATAATAATAAATTCAAGAAATTAGTTCCGCATCCTTCCCGTGTAGAAGCTAAAGATATTGAGCCTTTGCTTGAACAGATGGCAGACAAAGCTGAGGATGCCGGGAAGGAACAACTTAACCAAGACCGATTGACCAATACCGCAAAAAGAGCAAGAGAAGCAGCCGGGGCCGAAGATGCGGCCAGAAGTCAGATTGCTTTTGCTAAAACCCTTAGACAAATTGCAGAAAAAATTGAATCCGGCGAAATAAAATATCTTTCCAGCCTTAAAAATAAAACACAACTTGATACCCTTCTCACACTTTTAAACCAGGCAAGATGGAAAGCGATACAAAATCAAGATCAATCCAAAATGTCTTATAATGAAAGACAAGATTTGCAGCATAGACCTGTAGAGCATTCTGATATATCCCTTGCTGAAATGCCGGAATTAAGTGGTACTGAAAACCAACTCAAATATTTTGCAGAGGGTCTTGAAAAAATTAAAGGCGGGAAGCTTTTAGCAAAACAACTTCTCAACCGGATTAAAGGTAGAAAAGAATATGTTTTTACCGGGCGCAACATAGAACTTATCAAGAAAGCCATTAAAAAAGGGAACGAACACAATAAAGGCAAGTCCCTTAGAGACCAGATTAATATTCCTTGGTATCTTGAAGCGAGAATAGCCGATATAGGCAGGCTTGAAAGAATGGGGATTGAGACAGACGAACAGCTTCGTTCAGCACTCAGGGAATTAAACAGCCTTAAAATCAAGAAAGAAAAAGAAGACCCTCTGAAAGCCAAAGAACGTGAATTGATCGGACGAAAAGATATCGGTATTGATTTCTTTCCCACCCCAAAGGCAATAGCAAACGATTTGGTCGAAAGAGCAGATATCCAGGAAGGGGATAAGGTTCTTGAACCATCAGCAGGGAAAGGCGATATCGCAGACGCTATTAAAGAAGCTCACCCAGACAATGAGCTTGATACCGTTGAAATGAGTTCTACTTTAAGAGAATTTCTTGAATTAAAGGGGCATAATGTTGTCGATTGGGATTTTCTTGACCACACGGGTGAGTACGACAAGATTATAATGAATCCACCCTTTTCTAAGGGGATGGATGTTGATCATGTGATGCACGCTTATTCCTTACTGAAACCGGGTGGCAAGATTGTTGCCATTATGGGAGAACACCCGTTCTTTGCCAATGATAAAAAATCTGTTGAGTTTAGAGAATGGCTTTCTGACAAGGGGTTCGATGAAAAGTTGCCAGAGGGTTCTTTCAAAAGTAATGAAGCTTTCAGGCAGACAGGCGTTAATTCCCGGATTGTTGAGATTGAAAAACCTTTGAATGGCACCCAATTCGCCACCAACGAGGACCAAACCCCAGGCCAAGGCTTATCCCTTTCAGACATCCAATCAAAATTCAAAGGCCAGCAGGTTTTCCTGTCCCCGGACGGTTCAATATCAATCCGTTTTAAAAACGGCAAGGGAACCCGTATTTTAAGCACAAAGAACCTTCCAGATGGAACCGTACAGTATGCCATGGAATCCGGCAGAATGTCCCGTAAAGGCCGTATTTTAGGCGCTACAATCAACCATACGATATATCTTGACCCTAACCTTGCAAGCGACCTTACCGCATGGCATGAGCAAAAGCATTTATTCGATAATCTGGGGATGATTAAACCCAAAGAGAACATGCTCTTAATGCGGGAGTTCAGGAAACTTAAACGGCAGGGTAAGCTTATCCACAAACCAAGCGATTTAAAAGATGCCAAGCTGGCCCGGGATGAGAATCTTGCCAATACCTTTGCCCAGGTTATGAAGGAACGGGAGCAGTACAGAAAAACCCCGCTTGGTAAGATGGTTCAGCGGATTATGGATTTTTTGGATGGTATCATACACGTTGGCCGGCAATCGCTCAGAAAGCTCGCAAGAGAGGTTGAAAGCGGGAAGGTTTTTGAGAGAAAAGTCAATGGCGAATCAGTCAATGTCAAAGTGCCTCAGTTTGAGCAAGCCGCAGCCCAGTGGTATTCAGCACTGGTGAAAGCTGTTGACAATGTAAACCAGAAAGCCATGCCTGCAAAAATGTGGGTGAGCCTTATTGAGAGCAACAAATTCAAACAAGCCGGGGTGAAAGCCGAAGAGGTTGAATGGTCTGGGGTTAAAGATTGGCTGAAGGATAAAGGTAAGGTTACTAAACAGGAAGTGCTTGATTATCTGGCTGAGAACAATGTTCGGGTTGAGGAAGTTGTGAAGGAAAGCGGCGGGTACACTAAAGACGTTATCAATATGTACTGGAACGAGAATAAGAATGATTATTATAACAGAGCTGTTGAAATTATATCAGATGATTCTCTTATTCGGCCAGAAGATGTCTCAGTTGATGATATGGAGGCCAAAGCGAGAGAATTATTTAACGAAGATTTAGAGTCAGGCATCCTTGATGATTATTTTTATGGCGAAGATAGTGGAGTAGTAGATTCCGGTGAAGCCAAATTCTCCCAATACCAACTCCCCGGCGCTGAAAATTACAAAGAACTGTTGCTGACGTTGCCTAAACTGCAAGTAGAACCTTTGTCTTTAAAAGAACAACAAAAGTATGATGATCTTCATAATAAATACAATGATTTTGCAAATGGGAGAGGGGAAGCTCTAACAAAATCTGAACTTAGAATTTATGAAAAATTTTCGCAGAGAGCAAATAATTTTAAAAAGGGGAGGGTATACAAATCCACCCACTTCGACGAACCCAACATAGTAGCCCACGTCCGAATATCAGAACGCACAGTGGACGGTAAAAGGGTGCTGCATGTTGAGGAGATTCAGAGTGACGCTGCACAGGATAAACGCAAAGGTAAAGATGTCCCGAACATGCCGTTTATTAACAAAACAGGTTCATGGTCAATGCTGGCAATCAAGAGATTAGTCAGATACGCAGCAGAAAACAACTTTGACTCGATTGTATTTACACCCGGAGAGCAGCAGGTAGAACGTTATAAAGAAGCACTCAGGCAAGCAGTGGATAAAATAGAATGGACAAAAACCGATAAAGGTATTCAACTTGTCGGGTTCAAGAACGGCAATCAGGTTGTTGATACTATTGAAAAAGAAAATGAAATCAGTGACGCAATCGGTAAGTCAATGGGTGAATCAATTATTGCCGATAAAAATCAGACAGGGGTTATCGAGGGTGATGACATTACAATATCTGATACCGGCATGGCTGGGTTCTATGATAAAATCCTCCCCGCTGAGATAAACAAATTCTTCAACAAAAAGCAATGGGGTTACGCCAAGGTGGGGATGGAAGGTGCGGAGATTAACAGTGCCAAGAAAATTGGTTCTATAACCAGGGAAATTCCTAACTGGGAAAATTTGATTTTTAACGAAGAGGATTTTGAATATCTTGACGATAATGGTTTTAAAAAAGACTGGGTGGATACAGAAACCAATAATTTAATTTTGTTTGAAGATGGTGGTGAAGACTATAGGCAAACGTTTCTTGACTCTGAATGGGCAGATTATTTTGAAGATGATTTTATAGATAATTTAAAAAATGAAGTAAATACCGAAAGAGAGGGGTTGAACATTAAAGACACCACAGTTAAACTTCACCATCTCCCCATAACTCCAGAAATGAAGTCCAAAGCCCTGCATGAAGGTATGCCCCTATTCCAATCCCAGGAACCCACAAACCCGGATATCCGGTTTCAGACATCTGAGGATGCTGTGGAATCTGATAAACCTCTGACGGAACAGGATTATATTGAAAACCGAAAACAGCATAAAAATGTTAAAGCGAACGCATTACTGTCTTTGAATAGAGCCACCAGAGAGGCTGTCAAAGGGGTCGATAAATTTATGGGGTCTATTTCCACCCGTTTGAAAGCTATTAACCCGAGACTATCCGCCAAGGTCAGGACACTTGACTTTGATATCAACACCAAGGCTGCAAACGATTTAAAAATAGCTCTGCCGTTATTGAGGAAAGCGAAAGGCATGACCAAAGACGATCTTGCAGATTGGGATTATGCCCGGAAAAACTCTGACAAGGAAAAACTTACAGCGCTCAACAAAAAATATGGCATGGAGAAGGAGTACCAGGCTGTCAGGGATATGCTTGATAGGATAAGGGAAGAGGCTATAGATGTCGGGTATGATGTCGGGGAGATAGAAGAATACTGGCCCAGGGTGTTAAAAGACCAGGAGGGTTTTTTAAGAGCCATAGACAGGGGGCCTGAAAGACCGGAGTTCACGGATGCGATAAAGAAAAAAGCAAAAGATATGGGTATCAGTGTTTCAGAGATGGACCCTTCTTTACGGGCCGATATTATATCCAATATCATACTTGGCAAGTATTATGGTATCCCAGGCCCAGGCGCTGTTAAACAAAGAGTATTCAAGAAAATACCGGCTGAATTTAACAAGTTCTACATGGATTCAAATGCGGCATTGACCCACCATATTCACAATATGCGAAAACGTATTGAAGCAAGACGGTTCTTTGGGAAAGTACCTGACAAAATAGCCACAGCGAAACGGCGGTTAAGGACAGCAGAGGCCGCTTTGAGAAAACTGGACAAATCAGAAACAGAAAAAATCAGCGATGTTAAAGACCGAATCTGGCAGTATCGGGCTATCATTGAAAAATTCAACAACCAGACTGATTTCAAGGAAAATATTGGCGCATACATTGACGAGCTGATTGTCGCAGGGGAGATAACACCATCTGATGAAAAAGTGGTCAAAGAGATTTTAACGGCCCGGTTTAACGAACATGGCACAAGGGGCAACTGGCAGGCATATAAGAATCTGTCCTATATTGATACTATGGGTTCGCCCATATCAGCTATCACGCAGATAGGCGATTTGGCATGGGCTATGTACGAGGGTGGGTTTATCCCCACATTAAAAAACGCCTATAAATCAACTTTTGGAAAATCAAGGATAACCAAAGAAGATGTTGGAGTTGAGAGGATCGCCCAGGAGTTTGCAGATGCAGATACACTAAGCAAGGCAGTTTCAAAGGTATTCAAATGTGTCGGACTTGAAAAAATAGACGCTATCGGTAAAGAGGCATTGCTTAATAATGCTTTTGAAAAATATAAAAGACAGGCGGCAAAAGCCCCGGAATTATTAAAAGAGAAGATTCAGCCGATTTTCCAAGGTGAAACAGATCAGGTTATCAAAGACCTTTTAAACAATGACATTACCGATAATGTAAAATTGCTGGTCTATCACAGGCTTGTTGATTTTCAGCCGATTAGCTTATCGGAAATGCCAGAAAAATACCTGACAGCAGGTAACGGCAGAATTTTTTATATGCTTAAAACGTTTACGTTGAAAATGTTCGATGTTTACCGGAAAGAGGTTTACACAGGGTTAAGGCATGGGACAAAAGATGAAAAAATCCAGGCTATGAAAAACTTTGTTGCTTTAACCGCTTTGTTTGTGCTGGCAAATGCAGGGGCAGACGAGTTGAAAGATTTTCTGTTTCTTCCTCTGGGCAGGGACACCGACATGGAAGACAGGGTGGTTGATAATATCCTCAGATTGTTTGGGATATCGAAATTCGTTACATGGAAAGCGAGAACCGAAGGGACAGGAACCGCGCTGGCAAGACAGATTCTTCCTCCGTTTAAATTTATAGATGCGGTGACAAAGGATATTGTGACAGCAGGAGATGATAAAGGTCTTCACACAATGGCATCTATCCCGCTTGTGGGCAAGTTGGCTTATTGGCACATAGGTAGGGGCGTACATTCAAAGGGAGACAGATGGGATAGGGAATTTTTAAAAGAGAAACGGGCGTTGAATGAAATTAAAGATGAGTTTGAACGAACAAAAGATAAAATAAAATTCAGAAGGGACCATAGGGAGGATTTTATTAAATTAAAGAGAGTGAACAAGTTGCAAGGAGTATTGAACAAGCATAGAAAAATGATTAACCGGCTAAAAACTTTACCGGAGACTCCACAGAGAACTATCAGGATAAAGACTCTCGAAGACAGGCGAACAGCCATAATTAAACAATATTTCGGCAGAAAGGAGAAGGTTAATGCTTCGTGAAATCTTTCCATATTTGACGGGCCATATAAAGCAACGTAGCCGCGACAACGGCATATCCGGCATATTTTTTAAATCCAGTGGCGGAGCTGTAATCTGATGGTGCTTGATCGCCTAAATAATCGCCTATATGATCACCAGCATCCCCAACCCCTGATAGAACGAGCAATATCAATATTGTGGCAAGCCAAACGATATTACTTTTTTTAAAAAAAGATAAACGCATAAATTATGGATAACATATTTAACATATAAAAACAAGAATTTAACCCATAAAGGAGAACAACCATGATAATGACCCCAATTAACGAAACCCTTCCCGCAACCGGAGCTGGCGCAGTACTGGTATCTCTTGGAACAGACCAGGACAGCACGGATTTTTTAATTCAGGCAAGAGGGGCGGTGGATATGCTGATATCTGATGTTGCCGCGCTGACAACTTACTTCACTGTTAAATCCGGCACAATCGCATCATTAAACCAGGTATTAGGGAAAGGCTCAAAGGCTTTTTACGCGGAATCAGGTTCGACAGCCAGTGTTGTTGAAGTGTTGCCGATAAGAAAGTAATGAGGACGTATAAAACAGGCGGCCCCGGCACTGAGGACACAGATACCGGAGCCTAACTTAAAACAGATTGATAAGATCTGCCAAAGCTGGAAAGACATACCAAGGCAGAATCAAAAAGGCAAGGGGTAAAATATGACGAAAGGGCTTAGTGGAACACAAGTATCTGTATTGACATGGTTGGTGTACGCCTTGATTACTTTCTTAACGATAGCTACCAGCTGGCAGCAGATTAAGCTTTTTGATTTACCAAAAGAGTTTGTCCGGTTGGAGAGGTACCAATCAGACGGGGCAAAAAGCCAAGAATCGCTTTGCAGGATTGAGCGTAAACTGGATGAGCTTATCATGAAACGTGTCGTGAAAGAATAAAAGAGAGGTGAGTATGAAAACATTTATAACTATTTTCTTTTGCGGTTTTATGTTGCTACTTTTTAATTTTGCGCCGGTAATTATGTTCTTTGGTCGAAGTGTTGGTATTTTGTATTGGGGATGTATTTTTGCAGTCATGGGCCTGAGTTTTAAAAAAATTGTGTCAGGTAAATTATGAAAACCCTGGAGCAGCTTTTCAAGATGAAACTCAAAACCAGGAACGATATTGAGTTCGTGCCTGATTTCAGGATAGCTGTTCAGAGTGAAAAAGAATCCGGTCTGCATATTATGGTTCACCCTCTGGGACATGACGGGGACATGCTGGATTTTATCGTTCAGGGGAACAAACTGATTCCGTATAGAGGCAATGTATGAACATTTCACAGGTGAGACAATTATTGTTGAAACATGAAGGGCTTAGGTTCACGCCTTACCGATGCTCTGCTGGCAAGCTGACCATTGGCATTGGCAGAAATCTTGAGGACAAAGGCATCACGGAACAGGAAGCATTGTATCTGTTCGAAAACGATATCCAGGAGTGTGCCAGGGATTTAGCAAACAATGTTTTCCATGGTTTATTTTTTGAGTTCCCGGACGGTATTCAAACAGTCCTTATTAATATGCGGTTTCAACTTGGAGCAAAAGGATTCAGGAGTTTTAAGAAAATGATTAAGGCGGTTCTCGATAGAGATTATCCTGAGATGATTAATCAGATGGAAGATTCAAAGTGGTATCGGCAAGTACCGGAAAGGGCAGAAGGATTAATTGAAATAGTGAGGTCAGTATGAAAAGCAAAATAGTGTTATCAGAGAAAATCAAAAACAAGGACCGGCTCTTTGGGTCCAGCCTGGAATATTACCCGGCCTTGATTGAAGACAATGGGACCATACCGGCACTGTTCACAAAAGCAGAGATTGACCGGGCTATTATCCGGGCCAAGAGAAACCCGGAGGATACGGTTCAGAAAAAAACATTTTGGGAAAGGGTGTTTAAATAATGGAAATCACACCATTGACAAAACGGTTAATTGTAAGCGCCATGGGGCTGATAGGAGCCATTGCAGCCGGCGGGTGGGCCTTTGGTGCTATTGAAACGAAAGACGCAATTTTGGTTATCATACCGCTGTTTACCGGGTTCTTTTCGTTATTGAAAGGTGAGCAATGAAGTTTCTAAAATCAGTTCATTTCCACGGAATATCCACCGTGTCTCAGATTATCCGGCGGCAGACCGGGGATTATTCTCATACTGCTATTTTCGTGGGCCCGGAAGAAAAAAAATACATCCGAAAAATGATAGGTGAGGACCGGGCAGAAGAAATCAAGCTCGATACCATAACACTGATGGAACAGTGGAATCATTCAGGGTTAGTATCATCCTGGATGGGATATAATGATTTTTCAGACCACACCCCGGGGACTGAGTACGAAATATGGGGATTGAATCTGCTGGTAGCGGATTGGGAATACTGCATGGATCGGTATATCAAATCATGTGAGGATAAGCGGGGGTATGACTGGGCCGGGATTTTACACTTTCGGTTGAAATCTATTAAGGAGGACCCGGATAAAACTTTTTGCAGTGAAGAATATATCACGCCGGTTGCTGAAATATTAAACTGGGATACAGTTAAACCGTTTAACGTCCATCCGACCATGGCGGTTAATTTAACACAGGCTGCCGGGGGGAGAATTTTGCAGCGGGGGGTTGTTTTGAAAACGTTCACCAATGTGTAAGTTTCATATCCCTCTTGTGTTAAATTAATATTATGATAATCAATGCAGGGCGGCCACTTTTCCCACTTGCTATGCAGCACCCGCCGACTTTTTTAGAGCCAGCACAACACGCCCAATTTACCCCGCATCTGTGTTATCCCTTTATTTTTGTTCGGTATGGGCCAGCAGGATGGCTGCATTTTAGGTTCTTGCCACCCTAACCCTACCCTAATGCTTAAGCGCTCGAAAGCCAGGCCCATAACGTGGGGATCAGTGCTGCCCCGGTACTATTTCTTTGCCACAACCGCGGCACATGTATTTCATATCACTGTTATATTCGCCGTATCTGGCATTGCAGGTGCATACGTTTGCATTTCCTTTATTGAGAGGCTCTGCAAACTCTTCTAACAATTCATAAGCCTCTTCTATGTGATAATGGGCTTTCCCTAATTTTTTGTTCCCATCATCACAATTCACTGATTCAATAAAATAGATAACTTCTTTAAGTTGTTGTAGTTGTTTTCTCATATCGTCCTCTCAATGCCGCTGCATCAGCAGCAATATTTCTCATTGCCTGCTGCATGGGCTTATTTGCGGGTCGAAGCCGCTGTTAAAAGATATATTCAAATTCAATCCTGTTAACCTCAACGTCAGGCGTGACATTATAATGTGTGCAGATCATTGATATAAAATCATCCGTTGACCAGCCCGGAAAACCCTCTTTCACAACATCCTCTTGTGTTATCGAGTTTAGCAGTTCTATTCGGCAAGACTTGATTTCTATCATAGATAAAACCTCAATCTTTTCACCTTTTTTAAGACCCATCGCCTTCTTGACTCCGTTTACAATGTCACCAGGCTTCAAAAACCACCCCCTAAACGACGTGTCACGGTCTTGGTCCGCGCCCTGAATGTAATGGTCTGCGGTGGCGTAGCCATCCGTAGCACTATTTTATTGGCGGCGTTATGCCGCTTTTCTGTTTGACAATCATTCTCCTGTTTTTTGTGTCGACAAAGGCATTGTAAATATCTCCAGATATCCCAGCCTTAACTTGTGGCGTTAGGGGCAAGAGATCCTTTACAATCTTTACGTATGTATCAAAGTCAATTTCATACGCCTCATATAGTACATCATCCGTTGTTGAATTGTTAATCATTGACTCTGTGTCATCTTCTGACATTCCTAAGGCATACCCTACAAGTTCTTCAATATCCCATTCGATACTCATATTTTATCCTTTCCTTTGGCCTGTTCTGATTTTCTCTTTGTAGCATGACGGCCCACCATCATGATTAATTGATATTGAACATGAGCATTCCATTTTTATCCGCTCCTGTTAATTAATCTCACTCACTCCATTTCTAATTTTGACTTGAAAGGCTTTATCCGTATTCTCTATGGCAGAAGCGGCATGACTGTTACAAATAACTTGGATGCTTACTTTGGACGCTAGTTCGTGTAACATCTGTTCCGCTTGCTCCTGTAAATCAATAGATAGATGTTTAAAAGGCTCATCAAGAAATAAAACGGGACGAATCCTCCCTGATTTCATACTCAAGGAAGCAATACGCAGCGCCAATGATGTGATATCCACAACCCCTCCCCCCGCAGCAGTCATCGCGTTTATCAACTCCCCATCCCGTTCTAACATTAAATCACATTCAGTCTTGCCTCTACGCTCAATGAACAAGGCACGGAATTTGTAAGGGTTACCCGGGAATACTGAGGAAAGTGCTGCAGATACCAGATTACTGATATGATACTCCAGTTCTTGTTGAGTCTTCAAGCCTACTTGTTTGCTAATTTCCAACGCATTCTCTGTTTGATAGAGTTGCAGTTGCCGGCGCTTCTTTTCCCGTATTGAATCTTTCAGATCTCTCTTAACTTTATCTCTGGCGCCCTTTCGTTGTTCCAGCAACCGGCGGATTGTTTGAAGTTCTTTAGATTCAGAAGCCATAGTTCTCTTTCACCTCCGCAAGCCCTTCCCGAATTCCGTCTTCCAACTCTTCCACCTGTTCTTCCAACTGGGATAGCAGGGATTTGGCTTCGTTGAGATCTTGGCATTGGTACTCCTCTTTCAGGGTGGTTTCTATCTGAGACAACCGGCCCTTGAGTTCATAGGCTTCTTGGGCCGCTTCTTTTGCTTGTTTCTTCATCCTAAGCAATTCTCTTGCAAGTTTATCATCGGCCATGTTATCTGCCATTTGCTTTCTCCTTTTCCAATGATTTCCATATTAAGGTTTGAACGTTTTCTGATATCTCATTATTTGCGAAAAACTGATCAAGATTCTTTCTGAAAGAAACTTCCGAAGACCAGTCCATACTTAACTTTTCAATGAAAGCCTCGATTCTGTCGTTTTTTTCTTGGATCTGTTCAAGATGAACTCTGGAAACAGAAGATACGCCGCTCGGATCAATCGGGATGTAAATCGGTTCAACAGTATTATTCTCTTCATACCATAGGTAAATTCGAGGTCTATGATTTACTTGATCTGCTGACATACGCATCAAGGAACCCGGATTCACCAGCAGCCGACTATCGCGTTCTGCGACAAACGGTTTGTGGTTATGCCCAGTCAAGATCAGGTCTGGTCCTTTGGTTTCCCGAAGTAGTTTCCCGGCTTCAGGATCAGTGCAGCCGGGCCAGGGTTGATCTCCTTGCCAGATCATAACATGCCAGACCAAGATTTCTTTGTTCGTTTTTGGGAAAAGTAACCCTGATTTTTCTGGTCTCTGGTTCCAATGTCCTGTTTTCAATACTTCCAGAACTCCAGTCCGGTCCAGCACTTCGATCCCAGACTTCTCCCGCATATCGATATTGTTCTGAGGCAGGTCATGATTTCCAAATACGGTCCAGAAATCCTTTGGCAGATGTTCAATGGTTTTGGTCAGCAGGTAAGGACTGGGCTTCCAGTGATTAAACAGATCCCCGGAATGGATTACTGGGCATCCGTGCTTGGTTTGAAGGTCTGCTACGAAATCCACCTTCCGCCATTGCTCATCCCAGTAGTTATCTGTTCGGCATAATGGTACATCTTCCCGGAGATGCCAGTCCCCTGTAAGAATGGCGGAGGCTTTCTTGAACGGCTTTTTCTGCCCTGGTTTCTTTGTTCGTTTCATTGCTTCTCCTGTCATTGGATTCGGATGAAGTCTGGGTATTCATCTACCCTGTATTGTAAATTCTGAGCTTTCAAGGATTTGATAAAGTGGCCCATTATCGCCCAACCTCCATCTTTTGTGGGCGGTTCTTTCTGCCTCCTCTTGGCCCGCAATATGGATGGTGTAATAAATCCGCGTATCCAACTGTTCCAGCTTTCATCTTACCTCCTTCTTACAATGTTCGCAATCATAGCGCTCACATAAGGGACAGACTTCAGGCATCATATCCGCCAGTTTATTATTCATGTCTTTCGCTTCTCTTTGTTTTGCCTTGAATGTTGCATCTGTCTCAATCCAACTTTTCCAGATCTTTTTCAATCCAGTAATCTGATTCCGGATATCAGATAGTCGATCCATCTTATCACTGATCTTGGAAAGCCGCCCTATGGCTTTCGCTTTGGGTTCAAATTTCATTTTGTTCCGACTCAATATTTCATACCATTGGGTGGTCTTTGCCAAGTTTTCCTTCTTCTGTCTCAAGGCATCCAGATCTTTTGTTTTCTGGACCAGTTTGTTCACTGGTCCAACTGCATTGGCCTTGGTAGAGACTTCCTCCAGAGTTTCTGAGCACCTTGAATGCTTGTGAATCAGATCATTGATTTGTTTTTGGTTTTCTTGGATTTGATTTAGTTCAGATTGTTTTTGTTCCATTACTTCGAGATTCTTTTCCGCCTGATCCAAGTATTCCATTTCATCTACTTGTTCTTGCTGTTTTTCAATATCCAAATCCAACCGTTTGATCGTGCGGATATGTGCGGCTTGCCACGACTTCAGGTTCTTAATGGACAGATCAATATCCGATAATCCCGCAATGTCATTGAAAAATGCGGCTACTTCCCCGGGACTGCTTGACAGCAGGAAGGGGGCAGACATCTGTTGTTGAATATTGATCTCTTTATTGATTTTAAGAATTCGTTGGATGTCTTCAGGAACTTCGGTCCCGGCCAGCAGTTCCCGACCCTGGAACAAATAGTTGTTTTCAGATTTGCTTTTGGACCTCCCGATGGTTATATCCGAATCAACCGTCAAATCCACCTGAGTTTTCTTAGTTCCCCATCGGCAGAAAGCGCTTCCAAGTGGACGATTTGTCATAACCCATTCAATCGCTCTGAAAATAGCGGACTTCCCAGAATCACTGGAGCCTACTATGGTATTAACCCCTGGGTGAAATTCCAGTTTAGTATCTGCATGTGATTGGAAGTTCTTAATGCGTACAAATTTTATCATTGTTCTTTTCTCCTTTATCTATTATACTGAAATACCGGTAGGTTTGTTAGGAATAAAATTCAGGTTCCAGATAAAAGTCTTTGTACAAGGCTTCCAGGCGTTTGGTCAACCTTCCAGATTTTGGATACTCCGGGCATTTCTTACGCCCTGGGGCTTCTTTCATTATCTTCTTCAATTTATTGTAACTGGATTTCTTGAGTTTCGGGGTTTTGGGGGCATCGGAAGGGTGGATATAAGGAAGATGAGGTCTTTCGAGGTAGTCCGCCATGCTGCGGAGGATCTTGGGAAGCTCTTCTTGAGATATGGAATACCGAACACAATTATTTTCAATCT
>JGI10211J34971_10001383_pt1 | contig 20113 bp, 36 predicted proteins | sample Etolagsediment_FD_34971 | JGI IMG/M metagenome (IMG submission 34971)
TAGATTTATTTCTAGCTAGGTATTTTTTTGCCTAAAATTTTTTGGTCTGATAGTAGTGATAGTAGTGGGGGGATGATGGGGTGTTGGGGGGATGGGGTGATGAAACTGTCACTGAGTGACACTAGGTCATTCATTTGACAATAGGCTGCTTTTGTGGTATAGTAATAGATAATGGAGATTTAACTAAATTGTGGCATGGGAAGTGTCACTGAGTGACAGAAAGAGGTGATGGATGAAAGATATATATTTAGCATGGGATAACCAAAAGCCTACTATAAAAGCGCAAGATACAAAGTCGCATAGTAGGCATTACGTACCTAGTGGGGGTGATGCGTTTGTGTCCACATATAAAAGCACGTTAGACATAGGTTTAGCCAATATGTCGGGCATATATTCCGTACCAGTTACACTAGAGATGTGTCGTGAGCATGAGCGTGATAGGCAACGCACTATACTAGCACACGATATGTTAGAAGATATTTATGATGATTTTCTCAGTGAAGATGTCACTGAGTGACAGATTGCAAGGCATTTGACATTGTGGGTGTTTTGTGGTAATGTTATTACACAATGAAATTGCATCTAATTATAGGAGTGAAAAGATGTTTAGAAAAACTTTAATTAATCCAATCGGTAACTATAACTTACTACGCATAGTGCAAACTAATCGTTATGGTACACAAGGTATGCTATCCAACAATCAGGGCTACCTGAAAGTATATCGTAATGTTCGTACTGGTAGGTTTGTAAAGCGTACATGGTTCAATCGTTTATTTAACAAAGTAGCATAAGTGTCACTGAGTGACAGAAGGAGTATTCAATATGACTATTATCTATGACTTATCCAAAGTGCCATCACATTTGGTGGCACAGATACACAACTCACCTAAATTTACCAAGTGGTTTAGTGAGTTTCCATCCAAACTGTTCAATCGTGACAACAATGCTAAGACTGTTAAGGGATTGAAACTCGGTACGAGTACGCAGGTATTATATCTCTTATCTTCTGACCTATCAGGCTATCAGGTATGTGCAGGTGAGATACTAGCCAAGTGTGGTTTACCTTGTCTCAATACAGCAGGACGTGGGGCTATGAATAGTACGCAGATGTCTAGGCTACGCAAAACTCTTATGTTCTTTCAGTATCGTGAGGAGTTTCTAGCTATGCTCAAACGTGAGGTGATACAACACATTGCCTATTGTAAGAAACACAACTATGAACCTGCTGTCCGTCCTAATGGTACGTCTGATATACGTTGGGAGTTATACATTTGGGATTTCATGGTTGAGACACACAATCAGGGTGTCCAGTGGTATGACTACACCAAACTTGCCAATCGTCTTGTGCCTGACCCCAAAGTGTATGACCTTACGTTCAGCTATAGCGGTGTGGATACGTACCAGAAATCTGTTGAGACTGCACGTAAGTTGGGTATGCGTATGGCTGTAGTATGGCGATACAAGACTAGTATTCCCAAGTCTTTCATGGGCATGGACGTTGTATCAGGTGATGATGATGACCTGACGTACCTATCACCACAAGGTGTGGTACGTGCCTTGTATGCCAAGGGTAAGGCTATACATGATACATCTGGATTTGTAATTGGATAATGTCACTCAGTGACAGATAGGATAGATAAAATGACTATTGAAAAAGCAGATTTAACTGATGATGAGATGTTGGTAATAATAAGAAATAACTTCTCTGTAAATATACCCTTTGCAGTAGATGTATATGGCGAACCAAAACATATACTTTCTTTGGGTAACTTTAATAATAAAAAAACATCCTGTATTATGAGATTAGACGTGGATACAGATAAATATTATCAACTGGGTGATATTGTTTACTTTGATGATTGGGATGACTTTGAAATTATGACTAGTTTTATGGATGAAGGCATCTTTACTACTTGGGGTATTTGTCTAAATTGTGGTAGACATTCTTGGGTAGATATGTCTTGTACAGAATGTGGAGCATACTAAAATGACTATTGCGGAATTTAAATTAATGCCTGAGACACGTAACGTGTACTTTGGGGTGAACTGTTATGACCATGTGTGCATCAGTAAGAGTATCAACTGTTGGAATTTGTATATAGAAAAGCAGACACCAAATGGGGTGAACCACTATTCAGCGCATAACACATATGGTGAGGCAGTACGTGAGGCAGAAATGCGTACATCATGGGAAACATCTTTTGGAAACAAGGAGTAAGAAAATGAGACTAGTATCTAAAAAAATATCTGAAAAATTAAACACAATAAATGAAAAGATGGGGACAAATTATCAAGCAGAATTGGTTGATGAAGAATATGTACCAAAATACTTAGAGGAAAATTTTGATATTATAAAAGAAGGTGAAGGGAAGTTATACAAATACACAAAGTATAGACGCAAATGGGGTAAACTAAAATTATATGGAATTATATTTAGTAAAAATTATATAAGTATTAGAACAGGTAGGAGTTTTTATACATTAAAGATAAAGGGTATGCATAAGAGGAATATGCAAACAACATACACTATTGACGGGTTGGGTATTTATGGGTATAAAAGTTCAGAAGTAAAGACAGCCTTACTAAATTTCATGGAACAAAATAGTATAAGGATATAAGAAAATGACAGCTAAAAGTGAAAGAATGATTGCGTGGTACACTCACGTAGAAGATTGCAAGTCAGACCAGTTAAGACCTTTAACGTGGGAATCATTCAAGCGTTTAATCAGACGTGATACAGAGGATGCGTTGATTGAAGCAGTGTGTCAGGCACATTTAATTGTACAAAAGAAAAAGGGTAATTAGTAATGACTATTTTAAAGAAATATACTATTGTTGGTGGGTTAGATTTTGGTGTAGGCTCTGCTAAATTTGTGGATTGGTCAGAAGGCACAGACCCAGATGACGCTTGTAGAAATTTAGAAGCCGTGTTGTACAAATACAATAAAGGTTTAAAAGATTGGGAAATGGATTTCATATTTGAAGGGCATCACGATGATGTATACCCAAAAGATGACTAGAAATTCTAATTATCCTACGTGTGATACACCAAACTGCAACGAGAAAGCATTGACAAACGAATCAGGGATAGGATACTCGTGTTACTATTGTTATTTTAGGGGGCATGGAATTGAGAAAGATACAAAGAATAAATCCAGTAGCAAAGGCTATGGCACATTCAAGACGCAGAGCAAGTGTAGTGCCTGATAAAAAGAAAGGAGATAGAGATGCGAGACTACACGGAGACAGAATACTTGAGCAATGGGATACTGAAAGTAAGGGTTCGCAAACTCAAGAGGACAAATAATCGTACAAACAATCACAAGCGATTAAAGCATATTCAAAAACTATTAAGAGGCATACAATGAACCACCCAATATCGCGTTACATGATGGCATCCTATGCATACTACGTAGAGGATGACCCGATAATAAGTGACGCAATGTTTGACCAATGCGCTAAGAATATCTTGGAGCATTGGGATACACTTGACCATCCACACAAACATCTGCTATCAAAGGATATGTTAGAGGCAGGTACTTATCTGGGTGAGTATCCTACCATAGTTAAAAATGCAGTAGAACATTATAGGAGTACAAAATGAACTGTTGGCATTGTAAGACAGAACTGATATGGGGTGGTGACCACGACATAGAACATGAGGATGACTACTACCAGATGGTTACAAATTTATCTTGTCCTGAGTGTGGTTCTCATGTAGATGTATATTATCCAAAGGAGAATGTAGATGACTGATACATTACAATTAAGTGACTATGAAAAAGGCTATCTTACTGCGTTTTACGAAAGCGAAGCATTGCCATATCACGAGACAGAATGGCCTGAAAGAGATGATGACGATGAAAACTCTTGGGTAGGTATTCAAGTTGAAAAGACAGGGCGAATGTTTGACCTTTGTGTTTATTGGGTTGATGGTAAGGCTGTCTGTGTAGTCTATGAGTGTGACCCCTGCGAAGGTGACGATGGAGAACCAGAAGGCAACTGGAGTACAAACATGGACGCTGAGTGGTATTTAACAGACGAGTATGATGGGGAGAATGAAGGTGAATAAGTATGAGTTATTACAAACATTGGAGATGATATATCCAGACCGTAAGGATTGGTTTATCACAGAAGATGAGTTTGAACAAGACGAAGGAACATTTATTCAGATAACATTTAAGATAGATAAGGAGAACTGTGATGCCTAAATATAACGCCTACGTAACTGTATATCATACAATACGTGACATTGAGGCAGATAGCCCTGATGAAGCTAAAGACAGCGCAATCCACGACTACATATGGGATGACCATATTGAAGATAGCAATATTGAAGTAGAGGAGATTACCGATGAGAACATATAGATTCGTATCACACTACGACATAGAAGCATACAAACGTATGGGATGGGTAGTTGTACAACAATTACACGCACATCATGGTACTCATGGTGTATTGATGGAGAAACTAAATGATTAAAATGGGGGTGAACATGAATGAAGAATATATCTTAATACAAAGCTATGACTACAAAGGTTTTAGAGAATTTGGAGAAGGAGATTATTACGAAACTAGAGATGCATATAGTCACTTTGATACTAAAGATGAACTATTAAAATACCTTAAAAAGAATATTAGATTTGAGGGTGGTGGAAAAACACCATACAAAACAATAAAAGAATTTTGTGATGCCTTTAACTTTATAGTATATGAAAGGATAATGTAATGTATTATTACTACAATAGTAGAATAACAAACGAAACTAGTCCTGTTATTATTTACAGAGTTGCACCAACAGTGCGGTCAATAAGTAAACAGGTTAAAGATTTAAAAAAGCTATTTCCTAAACAATACAAAAATAATGATATTATTAAAGTTTTTACTAAGGAAACAGAAGATGGTGATTTAGAACTATTTGGTAGCTATATATTTAAAAGAAGCAGATTAACTAAATTAAGTAATGAAGTTTCTGTAATATTTGTCACTGAGTGACACTTTTACTTGACTTTATAAAATATAGATGATATAACACATTTTTTATTAACGGTATGAAAAGGAGAAACACCATGCCATTAGATTTTACAACACAACTTATTTCAGACATCCCTTCTAACCTAGACTTTGACGTACAGTTTGAGCCTACCAAAGTACGTGACAAGAAGTATGTCATTAATGGTGAGACAGGAGAATACATTGGTGTAGTTGGTGACACATTCAACTGTGCATCACATACAGACTTCTTTACTGGAGTGCAGGAGACTATGCTAGAGAACCTAGTGCCTGATGAGATTGCAAATGCACAAGTGTCATGGAGAAATGCTAGACAGGATGCGTGGGCTATGATGGACATCACACTTCCTAATGTTACATCTCGCATTGATACAGATAAGCACACTACAACTGTATCACAACGTGTGATTGCTTTGCATGGTATTGATGGTTCATGNTCTAACATGGTATTNTTTGGTGCTATAGATTTCTTTTGTACAAATGGTATGATACGTGGTGAGCATGACAAGGTTAGACGTAAGAANACTTCTAACTTCAGCATGGACAGGTTCATATCTGACTTACGTAACTCACGTCAGGATTTCTATATGCAGACAGAACGTCTACAGCATTGGGCTAACATTAGTACTACATATGTAGATGTAAAAGCATTGCTTGATTCAATTATGAAGTCTGACCGCAAAGCAGAGAAGATGTTTGGGTTATACAACCAAGAGGTGAGTGTGCGTGGACGCAATGTGTTTGCTCTGTATTCTGCATTTACTAACTATGCAACCTATGCGGATGAGCGTAATGGTTTTAACTTACGTAATACAGGTAATGATACACAAGCTATCTCAATGTTTAATCGTGAGCATGAAGTATCACAGTGGATTGAAAGCAAGCCTTTCAAAGAATTGGTGGCTGCGTAATGCAAGAAGCTAATGGAGTTAAAGGTTTTTCTGCTAAGAGAAAGGGTGACATAACTGAAATGGAGTTATGCACCCAATTCTTAAAAGAAGGATATGAAGTATATAAAAATGTAAGTTGTACAGGTCTAATTGACATAATAGTATTAGACACTACAACTAATACGTTTAAATACTACGATAGTAAAACTGGTATGTTAAGCACTAAAAAGGATGGTACTACAGTTTTGTATACTATGAAAACAACTGAGAAACAAAAAGAATTAGGTGTTGAAATAGCAACATTACACGATGGTGTTATACATACAGACAAAAATAGCATAGGAGTATTAGTTCAATGAAACTCACAAAGCTAGTGCAGGATTATTTTTCTTCTTATGATTTCAAGGACTTACGGGATGTATCTGCTAAACGATATGAATATTATGCCCGTCAATTTATTGACACCACTGTTAGTGGTATAAAGTTTTCTGATATCAAAGTAAGTGACCTGACTACTCGCTTGGCTAAAGAAGCATACAACCTATGGTGTGATAAAGGTGTTACTACAGCTAATCACACTATGGCTGTTGCTCGTATAATATTCAATCATGGCGTGAGAATGGAGATATGCAATGTCAACCCATTCTCTGCCGTGCGTAGGAGAACCGTACAGCCACGTAAGGTAGTTTGGAGTAGGGAGTATGTCAGACAGTTCTTAGATACCGCCTACAGCGATTATAACAGCCGTAACATAGGTCTTATTGCACACATGGCATACGAATGGTGTCAGAGATTAGGTGATATGCGTATGTTGAAGTTTAGTAACATAGATTTTGAGGAACGTGTTGTACATATAGAACAGTCAAAACGTAGAGCAGATGTGCATTTACCCATAGAAGATGACTTATACGACATGCTTGTACAACAAAATGATGAGTTTGGATTTCAGCAGTATGTTGCACCTAGACCTAAACCTATACGTGGGGAATACGTGCCTTATACAATCTATAAATTGCCATTACACGCACGTGTTATCATGGATAATGCTGGGTTGCCGCCTGAGTTACGGCTTTCTGATTTGCGTAGAACTGGTACAACAGAAATGGTTGAAGCAGGTGTCGGTATGGCACAAATCATGTCGGTTACAGGACATGCTAATCCACAAAGTGTAAAACCATATATGAAAAATACTTTGGCTAGTGCAAATTATGCCTTGACAGAACGAAAAAACCATGATAAAAGCATTTCAACTGCCAAACAGAGAAAGTGATATATACATATTATGTATAATAACATTATAAGTGATATAATAAATGATTTAAACTTACCTATAGGACATAGTAAGAGAATGAATTGTCCTGTATGTAAAGGAATTAATACTTTTTCTATAACTAATAATATGGGAAGAGTTGTTTGGAATTGTTACAAGGTATCTTGTACAGTTAGTGGTAGGAGTAAAGTGAAATTGTCTGTAGAAGATATTAAAAATAACTTTAATCAAAAAAAGGTAATTAGTAGTGACTTTATTTTTCCTGATTACTGCGTAAAAATTAATGATAATAAATTATCTCTTGACTTTTTACATAAATGGGGTTTAGTATCATTTCGTAATGATATCTTTTATGATGTAAAAGAAGCGAGATTAGTTTTCCCTGTCTTACACCACAATAAGATTGTTGATGCTACTGGTAGGGCATTGACATCTTCACTCCCCAAGTGGAAGAGATATGGAAATAGCGGTATCCCATTTTCTAGTGGTTTTGGGGATATCGCAGTTGTTGTTGAGGACTGTGTAAGTGCTAGTGTTGTTGGAACACTAGGTAATTTTGTCGGGGTCGCTGTAATGGGTACTTCACTTCTGCCCACTCACAGAGATTACCTTGCACAGTTCTCAACGGCTATAATAGCACTAGACCCTGACGCACTACCCAAGACATTAAGCATGGCAAAAGAACTTAGGGGGTACGTGAATAAAGTTCATGTGCTACGTCTTAATGATGATATCAAATACCGCAACGAAACCGACATTAAAAACCTTACCGATTTAGGAGTACAATAATGGAATTATCACTGATACGAAGTTTAATGAGTAAAGACTTCTACGACAATCATCGTGGAGCTAAATGTCCTGACAGATTGTTTAGTAAAGATGTACGTAAGATTAAAGAGATGCTAGACAAGGCTATGCGTACTTACGAAAGGGATGTAACACCTGATGAAATTGAAGCACTGTTTATCTCTAGCAACCCAACACTTACTACTGCACAGAAACAAGCCTACAGTAGTTTGTTTACACAAATAAAGAAAGAAACACCTATGGGTTCTGACATTGCACAAGAGGTGCTGTCAAAGTTGTTTCAACAAGTAGTTGGTGAAGACATTGCTAATCTTGGTTTTGATTATGTAAATGGTGATAAGAGTAACCTTGAACCTTTACGTAATATAATAGAGCAATATGCTGATGACTTCACACCTAACTTAAATGTGCAGTGGGATGACATTGATATTGAAACACTTCTACAACGCAATGACTTGGAAGCACGTTGGACGTTTAACATTCCTACGTTGTGTCGTAAGATTGAAGGTGTGAATGCAGGACATCTGATTGAGATAGGTGCTAGACCGAATACAGGTAAGACATCTTTTCATGCTAGTTTGATTGCAAGTCCCGGTGGTTTTGCACATCAGGGTGCTAACTGTATTATCTTATGTAATGAAGAAGGTTATCATCGTGTTGCCGCAAGGTATCTTACTGCCGCTACTGGTATGGATATGATGGCAGTTAAGAAAAACCCTGCCAAAGCACGTGACTTGTATGCACCTGTAAAAGATAGGATAAAGATTAAGGATGCAACAGGACGTGACATGGCTTGGGTGGAATCAATATGTAAGTCATATAAGCCTGATATAGTCATCTTAGACATGGGAGATAAGTTCGCTAGGACAGGTGGCTTTGCACGTCCTGATGAGGCTCTAAAGGCTAATGCAGTATACGCTAGACAGATAGCTAAAGAGCATGACTGTGCTATGTTTTATATGTCACAGTTATCTGCTGATGCTGAAGGTAAAGTATTATTGAATCAATCAATGATGGAAGGTTCACGTACAGGTAAAGCTGCTGAAGCTGACTTAATGATACTTATTGCTAAGAACCCTGTAGTAGATGGTCAAGATGAAGAGGATACACAACGTCACTTGAATGTTGTAAAGAATAAACTATCTGGATGGCATGGTGTTGTTCATTGTGAATTGTTGTATAGAACAGCGAGGTATGAAGCATAATGAAACTAACACTTGATATAGAAAACACTACTACTGAGCGTGATGGCAAGATGCACCTTGACCCATTTGAGCCTACTAATACACTTGTTATGGTTGGTATGCTTAGTGATACAGGTGAGGAAAGGCATGTTACTTTTGACCACAGTGAGGTTGAACCAGAAGCAAATGGTCGTGAGGTTGTACAGCAGTGGTTAGACAACGCTACTATCATCATTGGTCACAACATTGCATATGATTTAGTATGGCTTTGGGAGTCTGGTTTTAAATATGACGGAGCAGTATTTGACACTATGCTTGCAGAGTATGTTCTACAACGTGGTGTAAAGTTACCATTATCACTTGAACAATGTGCAGAACGATATGAGTTAGATACACAGAAGCAGGATACACTCAAAGCATACTTTAAAGCAGGATACTCTACACGTGATATACCACACGATGAGTTGTCTGAGTATTTGTCACATGACTTACACGCTACACAACAGCTTGCTGATAAGATAAATATAAAGTTAAATACTAGAGAACATTCTGGGTTAATGAATACGGTTATTCTTACTAACGAAGTTACAGCTTGTCTCGCACGTATTTATCAAAGAGGTATGGCAGTTGACCTGAAAGTATTGGATGATGTTCGTCAGGAGTTTGAGACAGAAAAGAATAATCTTTTAGTTGAATTAGATAAGCATGTTAAACTTCTTATGGGCGATACACCTATCAATCTTAATAGCCCAGAGCAGTTATCTTGGGTTATATATAGTCGTAAAGTTATTGACAAAACAGAATGGGCTAATCGCATTGACCCATACATGACAGATGCTAACTTCAGAACTGCAATTAACATAGGTACAGAGCAGTTATACAAGACAAAGGCAGAGCAATGTTCTGAGTGTTCTGGTGTTGGTTATGTACATAAAACAAAAAAAGATGGTACACCTTATGCTAAACCAAGTAGGTGTAAACAGTGTGACACACACGGTTATTTATTTAAACCTACACAAGACAAAGCAGGGTTAAGATTTAAACCACCTACACCTAAATGGGCTAGTGCTAATGGTTTTAGTACAAGTAAAGCTAATCTATTACTATTGCAGAATGCGGCTAAAAGTAAAGGATTAGATGATGCTGTAGATTTTTTACATAAAGTTACTAGGTTAAGTGCATTAGATACATACCTATCTTCTTTTGTAGAAGGTATACAAACTTATACAAAGCAGGATGGTAAGTTACATGTTAGTTTGATGCAACATAGAACATCAACAGGTAGATTATCTGGGGCTAATCCTAATATGCAGAACATGCCTAGAGGTGGCACGTTTCCTGTAAAGAAGGTATTTGTATCACGCTTTGAAGGTGGTCAAATACTAGAAGCTGACTTTGCACAGTTAGAGTTTCGTGCAGCAGCATTTTTATCACAAGATGAGGTAGCAATTAATGAAGTTAAAACGGGTTTTGATGTTCACAGTTATACCGCAAAAGTTATTTCGGATGCTGGGCAGAACACTAGTAGACAAGACGCAAAAGCGCATACGTTCGCTCCGCTTTATGGTGCAACGGGATATGGGAGAACAGCAGCGGAAGCTGCATACTATGAACACTTCACAGAAAAATACAAAGGAATCAAGTTATGGCACACCAGATTGGCTAAAGAGGCTGTAACAACACAGAAGATTAAAACACCGTCAGGTCGTGAGTTTTTGTTTCCTGATGTAACACGCAGGTCAAATGGTTCTGTTACACACTTTACACTAATAAAAAATTATCCTGTTCAATCATTTGCCACAGCAGATATAGTTCCTTTAGTTATATTACAAATAGAAAAGTATATGAAGGGTATGCAGTCCTGTATTGTAAATTCTGTACATGACAGTTTAGTCATTGATGTACATCCAGATGAGGAGAAAAAAGTTTTAGAGATAATTAATATTACAAACGAACAATTACTAGATTTAATTAAACTTAGATGGGGAATAGATTTTAATGTTCCCTTGTTATTAGAATCAAAAATAGGTAAAAATTGGCTTGACACGAAGGATGTAAGCTGATATAACTACACTTCCATTTTACTAGGAGAATTTAATAAATGAGTAACAGTATAACAACTATTAATACAGCTAATTATGCAGACATGGCTAAAGCTATGGGTGTATCAACAAGTACAACTTCTACACCAGAAGAACGTCTTTCATTACCAAGATTGCGTATAGCACATCAACCTATCATGGGTGTTAAAACTATAGATGGTGAAGATGTAAATGTAGAAGTAATTAAAGGCGGTGCTTTCAAGTTAGACGGTGGTACATTTAAATTGGTTGCTGAAGGTGCTACAGTTTATGGTAAGACAATAACTATAAGACCTTTTTTACAGCGTTATATGTATAAGCGTTTTATTAAAGGTACTGAAACAACACCTAACAAATATGTTAAGACTATTATGGCTGATAATCTAAACATAGATTTGAAAGATACTGACGGTGGATTTAACTGCGGTAAACCTGCTGGTTACATTAAAGATTGGAAAGCATTACCAGAAAAAATGCAAGAACTAATCCGAAGCATTAAACGTGTTCGTGTTGTTATTGGTATGGTTTCAATGAATGATGCTAAAGATGAGAAGGGTCAAAAAATTGACATTGAAGACAGCCCATTCATCTGGGAGATTGATAATCGTGAAGCATTCAAAGCAGTAGGTGATGCCTTTAATACATTAGGTAAACACAAAAGACTTCCACTACAACACAGTATGGTAATCAACACAGAAGAAAGACAAATACCTTCTGGTGCTAAGTATTACGTTCCATCTGTATCAGTTAACCTTACTGAGGCAATTGAAATATCAGAAGCTGACCAAGAAATGTTTGGTAACTTTATGACTTGGGTAGATAATTACAATTCATATGTATCAAACCAATGGTCAGAAAAAGTTAATAGTAAAATGTCTGAAGATGATATAGACGTTATTGATGTTTTAGTTGATGAAGCTGAAATAGATATTGAGGTTGCATAATGGAGCATCCTGCTGAACTAGCTATACATCAGTACATGGAGAATGCTGTTAAAGGTGATTCCACTATGGCTGATGCTACAATAGAGCAAGTAGCTACAGATGTAGCAGATGCTCTTAGAAAGCAGTTTGGTAGTGGTAAAAGTAGAGGCGATTTCACATTGCGTATGTCTAATGTGGGTCGCCCTGCTTGCCAACTTTGGTATGAGAAGAATAAACCAGAAGTTGCTGTACCATTCCCAACTACATTTATAATGAACATGATGATTGGAGATATTGTAGAAGCAGTATTCAAAGGTATATTAAAAGAAGCAGGTGTTAAATATGAAGATTCTGAATCAGTTAAACTGGAGTTGGATAACACATCCATTAATGGAACATACGATATTGTTGTTGATGGTGCTGTTGATGACATCAAGTCAGCATCTGATTGGTCATATAAGTACAAGTTTGAATCTTTTGATAAACTAAAAGAAAGTGATTCATTTGGTTATGTTGGACAACTTGCAGGTTATGCAAAGGCTTCTGGCAAAAAAGCAGGTGGATGGTGGGTAGTCAATAAGGCTACTGGAGACTTCAAGTATGTACGTGCTAAATGGTTAGATGTTGATGAAGAAGTACAAAAGATACAAGATAAGGCTAATCAGATAAAAGATAATGTATTTGAAAGATGCTTTGAACCTATACCAGAAACATTTAGAAAGAAAAATACTGGAAATGTTATTTTAAATAATGGTTGTAAATTTTGTTCTTATAGGTTTGATTGTTGGCCTACACTAAAAGAAATACCCAGTGTTATGTCAGAAGCAAAAGACCCACCAATTGTACAGTATGTTGAGTTAAATAATGTTAAATCATAAATCTTTTCGTGCTGCTCGTAAGCATGGATATAGAAGCGGTATTGAGCATCAAACTGCTGAGTATTTAGAAAAAAACAATGTTGCATATCGTTATGAGAAAGTAAAAATAGAATGGCAAGACTTAGCTTATAGAACATATACGCCTGACTTTGTTTTACAAAATGGTATAATAATAGAAACTAAGGGTAGATTTACTTCCGCAGATAGACGGAAGCATGTAGAAATTAAAAAACAACACCCTAATTTAGATATACGTTTTGTTTTTACTAATAGTCGCAGTAAGTTATATAAAGGAGCAAAATCGTGTTATGCAGACTGGTGCAATAAATATGGTTTTAGATACTACGACAGAATTATACCAGAAGATTGGCTTAAAGAAAAAGGAAAGGACAAACATCCAATTTTTATAGCCTTTCCAAATAAGATAAATGTAAAAAGGAAAACAAAATGATTGACGAAAAAATTATAGATTCGCTAGAAAAAGAAGATATAGTTTTATGTCTTAGACCAACAGTCATAAATAACAGTGAATGGTCTGGAGATGTTTCTATTTCTATTATGGCAGGTAGAGATAACCCATTAAATGATGAAGATTATTATAGCTTACTACACTTTGCTAAGATGGTTTGTGCCTCTGTTCCTATTATGGAAAAGTCAGAAGAACTACGAGATGTAATTCATAATTATGTTTTGGAAGAGATTGACATGGAAAATGAATTAGATGTAGAACTAGAAGATTCAGACAGAGGAAAAGTTCTTGACATAAAAGATAATGTTGTTACATTGTCATTTGGAAGCAAAACAAAAGGAAGTGCATAATGAATGACCAGATTAGACATGAGGAATACATGAAGCAAGCAATGGCACAATCAGATGTAATCAATAACCCAAAGCACTATGAACGATATGCCATTGAGCCTGTATCATTTATAATGAATAACGAGTTACCTTTCTGGATGGGTAATGTTATAAAATATATTATGCGTGCAGGGTACAAGTCTAATACTTCAGAAGTTGTTGATTTAGAAAAAGCAAAACGCTATATTGATATGCGTATTAATCAGCTAGAAGGTCGTGAGCCAAATGCGAGTTAAAGTCTTTATTACAATAGATATAGACCCCGAAGATTATTCCGTCCCTGCCGATGAAAATGTTGCTGCAGAAATAGAAGACGGAATACGTGAATACTTCTATGATATAGAAGGAACTAAAATAAGAAATATAAAAACACTACAGGAGTAATACATGATAAGTAACTATTTACCAACGGACTACCAGAACTTCATAGCTTTATCACGCTATGCAAGATGGAAAGAAGATGAACAAAGACGTGAGAATTGGGGGGAGACAGTTGCACGTTACTTTGATTATATGACTAATCACCTAAAAGATACATGTAACTTCACACTAGAAGACAAGTTACGTGCTGAACTAGAGGAAGCAGTACTTGAGCAACGTGTGATGCCAAGTATGCGTGCCTTGATGACATCAGGACCTGCCTTAGACAGATGCCACGTAGGTGGATACAACTGTTCTTACGTACCTGTAGACAGCCCTAGAGCATTTGATGAGACAATGTACATCTTAATGTGTGGTACAGGTGTAGGCTTCTCTGTGGAGCGTAGCAATGTAGATAAGTTACCTGTAGTTAATGAAGAGTTTCATACTACTGATACAGTAATCAAGGTAGGTGACAGCAGACCGGGATGGGCAAAGTCTTTGAAAGAACTTATAGCTATGCTTTACTCAGGTCAAATACCTAAGTTTGACGTATCAGAGGTACGTCCTGCAGGTGCAAGACTAAAAACATTTGGTGGCAGAGCATCAGGACCTCAACCACTGATAGAGTTGTTTGAGTTTTGTATTGAGAAGTTCAAGGGTGCATCAGGACGTAGGCTATATCCTATTGAGTGTCACGACATCATGTGTAAAATTGGTGAGGTTGTTGTTGTCGGAGGGGTCAGACGTAGTGCATTGATTTCATTGTCTAATCTTAATGATGACCAGATGGCACACGCTAAGTCAGGTCAGTGGTGGGAGAATGAAGGACAACGTGCATTAGCTAATAACTCTGTTGCCTACAAAGAGAAACCACAGATGGGTACATTCATGCGTGAGTGGGTGTCATTATACGAATCAAAGTCAGGTGAGCGTGGTATCTTTAATCGTGCGTCAGCAGTTAAACAAGCCGCTAAGAATGGCAGACGTGATACTGGTCATGCTTTCGGATGTAACCCATGCAGTGAGATTATCCTACGTCCATATCAGTTCTGTAATTTATCTGAGGTAGTTGCACGTGCATCTGATAATATGGAATCATTACGTAAGAAAGTACGCATTGCTACAATACTTGGTACATTCCAAGCTACAATGACGGACTTCAAATACTTACGTAAGATATGGAAGAAGAATACAGAAGAAGAAAGATTACTTGGTGTGTCACTCACTGGTATCATGGATAATCAGATACTGTCAGGTAAGAGTGCTACATATGGTAGCAACATCGGTTCATTGCTTGAAGAATTAAAGGTAGTGGCTGTAGAAACAAATGCAATCTTTGCTGAACAGCTAGGCATTGAGCAGTCTGCTGCTATCACTTGTGTCAAGCCTAGTGGTACAGTTAGTCAATTAGTTGACAGTGCATCAGGCATTCATGCTAGACACAATCCTTACTACATACGTACTGTTCGTGGTGATAACAAAGACCCACTGACACAGTTCTTAGTAGCACAAGGTATTCCTGCAGAGCCTGACGTAATGAAGCCAGACAGTACTACAGTGTTTAGCTTTCCAATGCAGTCACCATCTGGTGCAGTAACACGTACAGGTATGACAGCTATTGAACAGCTTGACTTGTGGCTACTATATCAGAGACATTGGTGTGAGCATAAACCATCTGTCACTATCTCTGTGAAGGAGCATGAGTGGATGGACGTAGGTTCATGGGTGTATGAAAACTTTGATGAGGTATCAGGCATTAGCTTCTTACCATTCAGTGAGCATACATATCAACAAGCACCTTATCAGGACATTGACAAGGACAAATACACTGAACTGTTTGCACGTATGCCTGACGCAGTTGACTGGTCATTGTTGCCTGAGTTTGAGAAAGAAGATAACACATCTGGTGGACGTGAGTTAGCCTGTTCAGCAGGAGTGTGTGAAGTAGTGGACTTGACTGCGGCATGAAGGTAGATAGCATGAAAAAATTAATAACTATAATTGACCCACCAAACGGATGGAAGTATGGCTTTCCAAAAATACTGCCAGAGGATGTTAAAAATAGAGAGAAATGGTTAGTTGATAATGGCTACCCACAGGAAGAAATGGATGCTTTAGGTGAATATTTTTGGTGTCGTTATTGGAATGCAGAGGATACAAATGATTAAGATACAGGAAGTAACAGAACACGAAGATGGTTCAGCAACTATAGTGTTTGAATGTAGTGATAAAGCAAAAGAATTATTAATACAGCAAGGCTTACTGTCACTTATTCAGAAAGCAATTGACAAAGAAGAGGAGTTAAACTTACGATGAAAAAACTAGCATTAGAAAATTACTTGACAAGGTTCATAAGATATGTTATAGATTGGCGTAAGACTAGAAATGTGATACGTCAACTGCACAATCTATCTGATAGAGAACTTGAAGATATAGGTGTCAACAGACACGAGATAGAACGGTTAGCTTATACGGAGATACAAAGAAAGAACTATGAGAAGTAAAGCATGGCGAGTATGGGCTAAAACAATCGGGAGCAAGATATCAGATGATGAAAGTGAAAGCGATATGGCAGCTTTACTACGTACCATTTGGGTACTCACTCATCTGGTTGCTTGTTTCTTTATTATCATACACAATGGAACAAAGTTAGGATGGTTTTAAAATGACAGATAAACAAACAATAACATACAATGAAAAAGAATATGATGTCTCTGATTTAGATGACAAGGAAGCATACATGTATGCACAAGTAAGGACACTAAGAAAAAGAATAGCAGATGCTAGGTTTGACCTTGACCAATTGGTTATGGCAGAGAATGCCTTTGCTAACACATTAGTTAACTCACTAACAAAGGAGAATACAGATGAATCAAATGAAACCGCAGATTAAAGACCGAAAGAAGTTTGATATTGATTTAGCTTATGGCGAAGTTAGAGAACAACAGATTGCTGATATGTTACAGCAGGGAAAGATAGAGGTAAAAAGTGAAAGAGATGTATGGCAGAAGACAGGTAACATCGCAATTGAATACGAATGCTATGGTAAGCCAAGTGGAATCAACGCTACGGAATCAGATTTCTGGTTTCATAATCTGTGTATCGGAGAAGATACCTTTGCTACGCTGGTATTTGACACGAAGAGTTTAAAAAGAATTATTAAGAATCTAGATTACAAGAGGTCTGTGTCAGGTGGGGATAATAATGCGGCACGTATGTACCTTTTAAACCTACAGAAGTTATTTTCTTCTGATGTAATCAAAGCATTTAAAGGACAAGAGAGTGACGTGGCTTGAATATGAAATGCTCAAATGGAAAGAGGAGAAGTACGGTAATATGGAATTAAATGAATATCAAAAGAAAGCAAAGTCATATGCAATCTATCCTGAATCGTACAGGATAACTTACCCAGCATTAGGATTAGCAGGTGAGGCAGGTGAGATAGCCAACAAGGTAAAGAAGTTAATACGTGATGGCTATAATCAAGAGGACTATGAGCAGAAGAAGATAGACATAGCCTTTGAGATAGGAGATGTGTTGTGGTATTGTGCTACACTTGCACAAGACTTAGACGTACCTCTGTCAGTAATTGCGGCACAAAACCTTGACAAGCTAGAAGATAGGAAACAACGCAATGCTATACAAGGTGATGGGGATAACAGATAAAAGAATGGGGGCAATTAAGCCCCCTTTTTTATTTTAACTTTTGTCTTTGCTTAGAATATCTGTTATAATTTTTAGCTATATTTAAAATTTCCGCAACATCACTTGCTTCCATAAAATTTATTTTAGCATCTTTTTCTGGTATGCCTTTGTCTATTTTTATTTTTTTGTATTCCGCTTCTGCTGACTTTCTTATATAAGGGCTAAGTCTTCTGTATCTCTGTAGATTTGCGTGATGTGCGTTACTTTCTGTTCCAAGTTTTATATCTGCATAAATCATAGATTTCATTGTACTTATGTAGTTTCTTACCTCTGAAGCAGTATCTTTAGAACTCAGTTCTTCTTCTTTTGCTGTAGCAAGTACTTCTGGCATTTCTTCTTGTAACGCTTTACCTATTTCTCTATTCATTTGTTTATCTAAAGATGCAGAATTAGTTTTAGACATTAAATCTACGTAACTAAATCCCATTCTACTTAATTCTACTACATATTTAGGTGGAACACGAGATAAAGTAGCACCAAATAGTATTTTAAATAGTGGCATTACTCTTTCAGGAACTTCTTCAAATCTAGGGTCTTCTTTCCAAGGGTCATCTATATCAAATCCTACGGCTTCACCTACTCTTTTTAATCTAGATTCAAATGGTGAAGCAAAACCACCAAGAAAATTTCTTATTCCTGATTGATAATCCACATCATCTTTATAGTCTCGCATTCTTTGGTCGCCATCAACAAATATATCTGCAATTTGGTATATAGGTTGACCATAACCAGATATAGCTTCACCTAAATACTTACCAGCATCTTTCATACTTGACATAAATTGAAGTTCACCTTCTCCTGATAACCCCCATGCAGTTATATCCTCAAGTATTCTTCCAGCCGCACCAGAACCTCTAAAGTTTGCTCCCGTTAATCCTTCCATAGCCTCTTTAAAACGAAATACTTCTCCCGGTCTTTCATCTTGAAATCTATGCATCATCTCACCAAATAATAGGTACGGTGTTAGTGGAAAATATGGACGAGCATCAAATTCATTACCCCTACCATCTTTTAACATATACCACTCACTACCTGCTACTTCTCCATCAGGGTCACGAAGCATATAGCCTAGTGTAAGTAATGGCGCACCACCTGCCGTACCTTCAGCTAATTGTCGTATCATGCCGTCAGTTACTTTACCACCTTTAGCAGAAGCAAAAGCCATTCTAGTTAAAGCTGTTGCTGCACCAGTTACATTGTAATTATAAGTAAATTCCATCGCTTTAAACATAAATCGTGGAAATGGTATTGCTAAAGTAAAACCCGATTCAACAATCATTTTATTTAGTGTTCTAAATGGTGCAAACTTAGGTTGAGAAGCATACGTAAATTCTAACGCATCATCAACCGCTTTTGTTACCATTTCTTCAGATATATTTTCTGTTATCTTTCCAGACTTTAGTACATCTAAGTAGTCCAAGCCTTTATCAAACAGTTGTCTTTGCAATGACGCACTGAACATACCATTTCTATATCCAGCTTCTTGAAGCCTATTTAAGTAATTAACAGTAGTTATAGCACCTTCCCATTTATCAAGAAAAGATTCTTTATCTTTTAAACCATCCCCTTTACCTTTTATAGCATTTTGACCGGGATTATTTTTTTGTAATGTATTTTTAACTTCACTATATTGATTATAAAATCTAGCCTTTTGCTTAGTATGCATGTCTAATATAAATTGAGATATGGTAGCAGCGTCTTTTTGGTCATAAAAAGTATGCTGTAACTGCGCCATTGTATTACGAACACCAAATCTTTTATTAGGGTTAAGTGCAGATTCTAATGCATATACTGGTGCTTCTATACCAGACCGAAAAACCTGAGATATATTGTTTCTTACAGCAGTAGCAACTCCACTTACAAGTGTTAATCTTCTAATATTTTCTAATCTACGAAAAGTTTCACCTAAAGTTCTTGTTGCTTGCTCTTCTGCTTCTTCAGCCGCTTCTCCCAGTGTTTTAGTTCTACTAGCACGTCCTACTATAGCACTTAATCTACTTAAACTACTAAGAGTTTTACCAGCCCAACTAGCATCTGCAAATAAAGTAGCGGCAAGTTCTCTTTGTGTTATACCATATTTACCTAATATGTCTGTTGTAAAACCTAAAGATTCCTCTGAAGCATTACTTAAAATATTTAA
>JGI10211J34971_10001384_pt1 | contig 20095 bp, 19 predicted proteins | sample Etolagsediment_FD_34971 | JGI IMG/M metagenome (IMG submission 34971)
GAGAAAAAACAAGAAAAAAAGAAAAAAGCTAAAAAAACGAAGGCTAAAAAAGAAGCACAAAAAAAGCTCAAAGTTAAGCTTACAAAAAAGAAAACTGAGAAGAAAAAAGCGAAAGCAAAAAAGAAAACCAGAGCTTCTAAAAAAGACTAACTTTCTAAGTATGAGTTCTAACACTCATACTTTAGTTTCTCTCTAACTTTACTTCAAAGCTGTCTTCACCATCATTCTACGCAAATACGCAATCTTACTTTGCAATGGCAAATCTTTTGGACAAACATCTTCACAACCGAGCAGTGACATACACCCAAACACACCATCTTCATCACCGATTATATTGTAATACTCTTCTTCTGTTCTCTTGTCTCTTGGATCAAGATGGTATCTTGCCACTTTGTTGAGTCCGACTGCTCCTACAAAGTCATTATTCATCTGAATATTTCCACACCCTGCCACACAACATCCACACTCAACACAACGATCAAGTTCATAAATCTCATCTGCTAAATCTGGCTCCATTCTCTCTTCGAGTTTATCATAGTTTAATTTTTCTTCTTCATTGTGAATCCAAGTCTCTAAACGCTCATCAAGCCCTCGCATCCACTTACCGGTGTAAATAGACAAATCTTTTATGAGTTCAAAAAGAGGAAGCGGTGCTAAAGTTATATTTTCATCTAGTTTTGAGGTTAAAGTACGGCACGCAAGAGTCGGTCTTCCATTCACCAGCATAGAACAAGACCCGCAAATTCCTGCACGGCAAACAAAGTCAAACATGAGAGCATTGTCTTGATGTTCTCTAATCTCATTTAAGACAATATAAAGCGTCATACCATGCGCTTCTTCCACTTCAAAAGTTTCCATATGTGGAAAATCTTCTGGGTCATTAGGATCAAATCTGAGAATACTGATTTTTAATATTCTATTTTTTTCTTCGCTCATACATTTTCTCCCAATCTTTCATTTAGACCTTGATACTTAGGTGGCACTTTATCTAAGTACGGCATCAAAGCATTTTGAATCTCAAAACGGCTTGCACCGCTTTGTTCTAGTTCTTTTCTCACTGCATCCACTGCATCTTGTCTTGCTTGTGTGTCTGGATGATGCTCAGTCAAATCTTTTCCATAACCACGAAATCCAGGTGGCAATTCCATACTTGCTATAGGAATATCTTCATAAGTCACACTTGGAAGGGTTTGATTTGCATCCGGCCATGAAGTGATGGTTCTTTTCAACCAGTTTGCATCATCACGCGCTGGAAAATCTTCACGTGAATGCGCTCCACGACTCTCAGTTCTAAGCAATGCCCCCAAGGCCACAGTTAAAGCAACTTTTATCATCATCTGTGTTCTATAAGCATTCACCAGTGCCGGATTTGCAGCGCGTGATTTACAACGAAAGACTTCTATATTTTTTGAACGTTTATATAACTCTTCGAGTTCATCCACGGCTTCTTGTAAATCTTTTCCATTTCTAAAGATACCGACTTTTTCCATCATTATCTCTTCCATACGACGACGAAGCACATAGGCATCTTCACCGTTTTCTTTGTTGAGTAATGCTTCTAATCTTTCTTTTTGTGTATGTAAAGCCTTCTCTATCACTAAAGAGTCTATATGCATAGAACTCTCAGGGGAATCACAAAAGTCAGCTATGTGTTCTGCCACCATCATTCCAGCAACAACTGTCTCACTCACAGAGTTTCCTCCAAGGCGGTTAAAGCCATGCAAATCCCAACACGCTGCCTCACCACAAGAGTAAAGTCCTTTGAGTGTTTGTGATTCGCCCGTGTATTTCGTTCGAATTCCACCCATAGAGTAGTGCTGTGTCGGACGTACAGGAATCCAATCCACAGCAGGGTCAATCCCTAAAAAGTGCTCACAAATCTCTTTCACCTCACGAAGGTTTTTCTCAATATGCTCACGACCTAAAATCGTGATATCCAACCATAAATGGTCTCCATATCTAGACTTAACACCCTTGCCTTTTCGCATATGTTCTGTCATTCTACGGCTTACTACATCACGAGATGCAAGTTCTTTTTTCTCCGGTTCATAATCTGGCATAAATCTATAGCCGTCTTTATCTAACAATAGCCCGCCATCTCCGCGACACCCTTCGGTTGTTAAAATCCCAACCGGAACAATTGCTGTTGGGTGAAACTGAATCGCTTCCATGTTTCCTAAAGTCGCGATCCCTGTCTCAAGGGCTAAAGCTTGACCTACTCCCTGACATATAATTGCATTTGTAGAGACACTATAGATACGCCCGTATCCACCTGTAGCCACCGTAGTTGCTTTTGCCACATAAGCTGTAAGTTGTCCAGTTCTTAAATTCCTAGAGATCGCCCCATAACAACGACCATTATCTGTGATTAAAGAGATTGCTTCTTGTCTTTCATGAATCACCACCTCTTCTTGTTTAGCTTTATTGTCCATTGCATAAAGCATAGAATGCCCTGTTCCATCAGAAGTGTAACAGGTGCGCCATTTTTTTGTACCGCCGAAATCTCTTGCGGTTATGAGACCATGCGCTTCTTCTTTTTCTGTTATAGTGACTTTTTGCGCATTTATAATCGCATTTCTTTCACCGGCTTGCACCCTACTCCAAGGCACTCCCCAGTGTGCGAGTTCGCGTATAGCTTTTGGAGCGCAATGCACAAACATACGGGCAACTTCTTGGTCTGCTCCCCAGTCGCTTCCTTTGATGGTGTCTGAGAAATGCACATCTTCGTTATCGCCTTCACCCATGTTGGAGTTTGCTAAAGATGCCTGCATACCACCTTGCGCGGCTGCTGAGTGCGAGCGTTTTGGAGGGACAAGTGAAAGGACCACTGCATCATGCCCCCTTTGTTTCACCCCTGCTGCAACTCTAAGACCTGCAAGACCGCCACCAATTATTAAAACATCTGTGTATTTTATTTTCATTAGTGTTTCTCCATGATGATTGTTTTTGATTGATATCTTTCACCATCAGAAAAGTCATGCGTCATACCTATATAGGTATATTTAGCTAAAGATGCCAAACCCACTATAAGATAAAAAGCTATTAAAACATACATAGTGATTTTAAATCTTTTGCGAGAGACTTGAGAGTTTTTTCCCTCCATAAATCCCCATTTAATCGCTAACCTATAAAGACCTACAAAAGCATGAAATACAACCGAGATTAAAAGCACCAAATAAAGCGGTCCCATAAATTCATCCACAATTCTCGCTGAGCTTGCATAGGGACCGATATTGGATGGTTGACTCATCATAATGTACAAATGAACAGATGCGGTGAAGAACATCATAAACCCAGTGATAACCTGGACCATCCATAAAGATGTGTCTTCATGCTTCATTGTGCTCATATGATTTCGCATTATTTTATATTTTCTATAACTAGCCGGAAACTTTCTCATAGCTGTGAGTATATGCACAACAAAGATAACTGAAACCGCAGCTGCAAGGAATGTGATGATTCCTGGGTATGTTTCACCAAAGAAATAATACCCCTCAAAAAATATAGTCATTTTATACATTGCTTCATTAGAAATCAGTATAGACGCTTCAAAAAGTAAATGCCCCATAATAAATATTGCTAATATTAAGCCTGTCGCACTTTGAATAAAATCAAGTCTTGCCGGTGTTTTATCTATCTTTTTGTTTTTCATACACTATCCATCTCATTTTTTTTGGTATCACGATTTTACTATAAAATTCTAATAAAATGATAAAATTCCACCTAAGGGTAGCTTATGACTCACACAATTATTTACACCATACATATTATGTAGCTATAAGTAATCAATATCACATATTTATGATTTATAACTTATTTTTATCTATATAAGCTTATTATTTTGTTAAAATATCTTTACTAATAAAAAGGATACCTGATGTTTACAAACCTTAGTATTTACAAAAAAATGAATTACTTGGTTGCTGTTGCCACTTTAGCTGTTGTTGGAGCAACCTTATTTGTTTATGCATATATGACCCACCTTGAAAGTGAGTTTGATTATCTAGCTAAAAGTTCAATGAACTCTGAACTTCAAACACTTGAAATAGAGAAAAATCTCAATTATATAAGTAGAACAACAAGAGATATTATGCTTGGAGGAAATTATGATAAAAATATTGATAAACTCAGAAATTCTATCTCAAAAATTCAAAGCCTATTCTCATCTTTAGAAAAAACTATGGTAGATGATAGTTCACTTCCTCTTGTGGCTGAGTCAAAACAATCTACAATGAAATTTTTAAATACCTCATTTAGGATGATGAAAGAATTGACAGAAGATGAAATTGCTAATAACACAAGATTAATTTACACAAAATATAAAAGCGAACTTACACCACTTGCAAATAAATCAAGAGTATCTTTCAAAAAACTTCTCCAAATCAAAAGTAAAGAATTAACTCAAAATACTAACTCATTTTCATGGCAAATGAATTTTTATAAGAATTTTGTTTTTATACTTGGATTTTTAGTAGCAATTGTTGTGTTTATTATTGCTACATTAACACGTAAATCTATTACAAATGGTATCAAAGATTTTACAGACCTCATAAAACTCGTTGCAGCTGGTAAGTTTATTGATGAGTGTACACACTGTAACACCACTACTGAACTTGGTATATTAGGTACACAGTTAGCTAAATTAATGACTAATGTTAAAATGCTTATAAATGAAATAAATATAACTGTTACAGATGCATCCCAAGGAATATTTAGCAAACAAATATCATCTGCTGGAATGGAGGGTGAATTTATACATGCGATTGAAAATGTTGCAAACAGTATAGCCTTTATGAAAGAACAAAATCTAAAAGCCAAAAGAGATACATTTAACTCTAAACTTAGCATAAAAAATACAAATGTTTCAGAGTCTTTATCTATTATTATCTCAAATTTAAGAGAAAATATTGGTAACCTAAAAGAGGTTACTAAAGCAACACAACATGCTTCAGAACTCTCCATTGATTCTCGTGATAATATCGCTGAAATTGTACAAGAGCTTAATGATCTTAACGAGCAAGTTAATAGTAATAATATGAGCATCAGCGAGTTAGCAAGCCAAACAAATAACATCACATCTGTTATAGAACTTATTACAGATATTGCAGAACAAACAAATCTTCTTGCTCTTAATGCTGCTATTGAAGCGGCTCGTGCGGGTGAACATGGTCGTGGATTTGCTGTTGTTGCTGATGAAGTTAGAAAACTAGCTGAACGTACTCATAAAGCAACTGGTGAAATTTCAATCTCTATAAAATCTCTCCAACAAGGAATGAGCGAAATTCAAAACAGTTCTACTACCATGCGAACATCTGTAGAGAGTTCTACGGAAAAAATAAATGGTTTTGAAAATACTTTAGCAGAGTTAAGTGACAATTCTACTCAGATTGTTACTTACTCATATGAGATGGAAAATAGCATCTTTGTTGTGCTTGCTAAGTTAGATCATATCTTATACAAGTCTCGTGCTTATAATTCAATGATGTCTTTAGAAAAGTTATTAGTAACTCAAACTCCTCATGAGTGTCGACTTGGTAAATGGTATGATAATGAAGGTAAAGATAGATTTGAAAAAACTGCATCTTTTTCCAAAATAGTATCGCCGCATAATATAGTCCATAACAATGCAAATAGTAATCTTAAATATTTAGATAAAGATGCATTAAATGAAACCTTAGCACATGCAGATACTATTTTAGAAAATTTCGATAACATGGAAGCTGCTTCGCAAAAGCTCTTTGAACTTATGGACAATATGCTTTTAGAATCTAAAGTTTAAAATTTTAACTCCAATCATCATATTTGGAGTTGACATGCTTGTCTTTTTTATAATGCCTAGCATTTTTACTTTTATCTAACTGGTTTGAACTATAAAGTATATCTTCTTTAATTGCTTCCATACTTTGTTCAGAATCTTTTAGTGATATGATTTTTTGAACCAAAGTCTCTAAATCTTTTAATTCACCTTTATACAAATCAATAACTTCTGCTCTCTTTAAAAGCTTTAAAGCATTTTCTATCTTTTTTTGAAAACTTTTTTTTGAGAGTTCTGGGGTATTCATCAAGTATGAAATAATACTTTTATGAAACCTCTCTAATGCTCTAATATATTTCAATCTATTAGAACTATCTATAACTTTTTGTGATGCTGCCATTTTTGTCCTAAATTTTGTACATTATTCTCTGCTATAATTCCAAAATTATAACACTTTATTGGAGAAATAATTGAAAAAAATAATTTTAACACTATTACTTTTAACTTCATCAGTTTTTGCAGAACTTAAAAATGAATATTTAACACAAAAATTCCTCGATTCTAAAATGCCTATTGTAGATATTAGAACTATTGGCGAATGGAAATATACTGGAATTTTAAAGGGTTCTATTCCTATAGAATTTTTTAACGAGCAAGGACAGTATAATATACCTGCTTTCTTAGCACAACTTAACGCTAAAGTAGATACTACAAAACCATTTGCCCTTATTTGTAGAACAGGGAGTAGAACAAAAATGGTAGCGCAATTTCTTTCAGACACTTATAACTATAAGGTTACAAATATTACAGGCGGTATCCGAATTCACCAAATGGATTTTGCTGACTTAGACTTTGTTAAATATAAATAATGCCTACTTGGATTAAATTTCTTTTTTACCTTCTACTAAGGATAATACTCACATTTAGTGTTTTAGGATTTTTAATCTTCCTTCTATGGGGAGCTTTATACCTTGCTCTTTATTAAATAAACCTTTCCATCTTATAATATTTATTTCATTTACCAATGTAAATTTATGCTAAAAATAAAACTAACATGTTAAAATACCATACATAAAGAAGTGGCTCAACACTTCATACCTCTCTATAAAGGCTTTTAATGTTAAACAATATGTCAATCAAACTAAAAATGTCACTTATGGTATTTATACCTGCTATAGTGATTTTTACGCTTCTTTCTATAAATAGCTACAGAAGTTACAGCGACTTGGAAAGACTTCAAAAAATCAAGCAAGCTACAATCTTAGCTACAAAAATCAGTGCTTTAGTTCACAATACACAAAAAGAACGTGGTTCATCTGCAGGATTTATTGGTTCAAAAGGTGCGAAGTTTATAGAGGCTCTACCAAACATTAGAAAAGATACTGATGCAACAAAAGCTCAAATGATTGCATATTATGAAGAAATGGATTTTTCTGTGTATCCAAAAGAGATGCAAAACCATATGAAAGATGCAATGGAGCGTCTTTCTAAATTAGCATCAGTAAGAGCCAATGTAAGCTCCTTAACATATGATGTTGGACAAGCTGTTGGCTATTACACTCCACTTAACAGTGCTTTATTGGACACTATCGCATACATTGCTAAAATAAGCACAGAAAAACATATGACCACTTCTCTTACAGCTTTTGCGAACTATCTTTATTCTAAAGAAAGAGCTGGTATAGAAAGAGCTGTACTTACTGCAACATTTGCACAAAATGCTTTTTCTAAAGGTTTTTATGCGAAGTTTGTTAAGCTTATAAGTCAGCAAGATACATATATGAATAGATTTTTATTTCTTGGTTCAGAGGAAAATGTAAAGTTCTATCAACAAACCTTAGTTGGAAACAGTATCGATGAAGTAAACCGTATGAGAAATATTGCACTTTCGAATATAGATGGTGGATTTGGAATTGATGCAACCTATTGGTTTAAGACAATTACAGCAAAAATAAATTTACTCAAAAAAGTTGAAAATCATTTAGCAGATGGTATTCTTTTACAGATTGAAACGTTAAAAGATCAAGCAGGTTCAGATTTAACATTAAGCATTATTGAAAATATAATAATTATGGTATTTATCTTAGGTTTTGGATTCTCTGTATCAAACAGTTTAATTGCAAGAATCTCAAACTTTAGAGATGCACTTGACAATGTCGTATCTACAAATGACTTTTCTAAGTCTATCCTTGATACGTCAAATGATGAATTAGGGTCTATTGTCCGTGCTGCTAACCAAACAATAGTGCGGCTAATACAGCTATTAATAACGCAAATACTGCACGTAATGAATCTGATATCCATTTACATAACGGTGAAGAACAACTAGAAAAAAACAAGCTCACATTACAACTAACTGCATTACTAAGCGATGGTGCCACATCAGGATTAACTCTTGTACAAGAGGGAATGCTCCAAAACATGCAAGAGATAGATAATATTAATGAGATAAATGAGCAAACTGAATCAATAGTTACAGAAGTAAACGATTCAACTACTCAAATGGGTGATTCACTCAACAGCATATCTCATAAGATGCAAGATAGCAGAGAAAACTCTGATCAATTAAACAATAGTGTAAATGAGATTACTAATGTTATCTCTCTTATTAAAGATATTTCAGATCAGACTAACTTACTTGCACTTAATGCAGCTATTGAAGCAGCACGTGCTGGTGAACATGGTCGTGGCTTTGCTGTTGTTGCTGATGAAGTACGTAAACTTGCAGAACGTACGCAAAAAGCAACAAGTGAAGTTGAAGTAAACATCAACCTACTTAAACAAAACTCCGCTGCGATGCAAGAGTTCTCAGAGCAAATGGATGAAGAGATAGGAACTTCGCTTGAAAAACTAGATAGCTTTAACAACAATCTTCACCAACTTGTCCAAAGTGCGCATACAACAAAAGAAAAAAATGAAGCTATATCAAATAGAATGTTTTTAAATCTTGCAAAAATTGATCATATAGTATTCAAACTTGTAGGTTATGATAGTGTCTTTAAAGAAGATACAAGTGCGACTTTTTTAAGTCATACCGAGTGTAGATTCGGTGCATGGAAAGCCGGAAAAGGTAAAGAATTATTTGGTTCATCTCCTGCATTTTCTAAGATTGATACTCCGCATAAATCGGTTCATGATAGTATAAAATGTATTCCTAAGTGTATCGCAGAAGGTCCTAGAAATAACTCTCAAGAGATGATTGAAGCATTCACTAAAGCAGAAGCAGAATCTAAAAAATTATTTGCTATATTAGACGAGCTTTAATTCTTTTTCTTCTACGCTGATTCCATTTACCAATGCATAAAGTGTTGGTAAATACACCAAGTTTAGGACCGTCCCCCAAATCAAACCAAAGCCAATCGAGATTGCGATAGGTTGTAAAATCACAGCTTGTCCACTTGCATAAAATATAAGGGAAAACAGACCTAGAAAAGTTGTTATAGAAGTGATTAAAATAGGTCTTAATCTTTGTTTTGCACGTTTAAAAAACTCCTCAGCCTTATGTGTTCCATGTAAAACATCAAGCATAATGATTCCATCATTTATAACAACTCCAGCAAGACCAAGTATACCAATCATCGAAGGCATAGTAAGGTTAATACCCAAAAGCTTATGACCAAGAAATGCCCCCAAAACAGAGAGAGGGATAACACTCATAACAATAAGTACATACTTTACTTTAGAAAAAATCAACAACAAGGTTAAGAAGATTAAAAATACTGCTAAAACAACAGTCTTTTTCATATCTGATTTTAGTTCTTTATTTTTCTCTTTTTCACCTAATAAATCTACGGCAACTCCTGAAGATGCTATCTTATCCAATGTTGTTTCTAGTTGATCTAAAACATCTGTAGGAGTTGTAACACGTTTATCTACTTTTGCATAAAGAATTTTTACTATATTTCCATTGAGTTTATCTATTTTTTCATAATCTCTTACTTTTATAATCTCTGCAACATCTGTAAGTTTTACAAAAGTTCCATCCCCTACAGGAAGATTAAAATCAAGTAAAGTTTTTGTTTTGTCCTTGTTAATATCTTGTGTTTTTATCTCCATAACACCACGATCATTAAAGGTTGTCGTTTGTCTTTTTTCTAAAAAATAATTACTTAAAATCTTTGAAATAGAAGTCTCGTTTAAACCTAAAAGTTCACCATAAGAGTTCACTTTGATTTTGTATTCCATCTTTCCATAACGGATATTATCACTGTAGTTGATAATACCTTTTATTTCTGCCATCTCTTTGGATAACTCTTTTATAGCAGCATCAAGTGCTTTTGAATCACTTCCTGAGAGATTGATTTGAATATCGCTTTTAATAAGCCCAGGCTTATCCTCTTGCACGCCTAACTCAACTATATCGAACTTATCTTTGTATGCATCCATAATCTCTGTCACACGCGGTGCAAGAACAAAAGTTCTATCATTTCGGATTGCCTCTGGATTATCAAAACTACCACTCTCGAAGTAGCTGAAGTTTAAAATAGGATTGATATACTTACTCATCCAATCATCTAGCTTTCTATCGTAAAGTTCAATCGTTATGAAAAAGACATTATTATTATGTTCCACTTCACCAGATAAACTTCTTCTATATCCTGCTGTTGCTGATGTTGTTTTTATAGAAAATTCACTTTTATGTTCCATCATGATTTTTTCTATCTCTTGAGCAATTCTAAAGGTCTCTTCAATAGGAGTGTTGATATCCAATTTACCTGATATATAAAGGTTGTTTCCATCAAAATTCGGAAAAAACTGAAAATGCATTGATTTTGCTGTCATAAAAGTAAAAACCGGTATAAGCAGTAAAAACAAGACTACAAAAGTCTTTTTAAACTTGATGTTAAAATGAAGTAAGCGCTCATAGGCATTTTGCAGAGGCACCCAACTGATAAGATTATGACTCTTGGTTAAAAGCTCACTGGCATGTAAAGGTAAAAAGAAAAAACTCTCTATAAGCGAGCCAAGTAAAATCATTACAACCACTATCGGTACAAGGATTAAAAAGAGTGCTATTTCACCTTGCATCATAAACATAGGTAAAAATGCAGCTGCTGTTGTGATAGTTGCTAAAGAAACAGGAAGTATCATCTCTTTAACACCGACTATGGCAGCCTCATCTGAAGGCATACCCTCATCAATATGCCTTTGTATATTTTCACCAACAACAATAGCATCATCAACCACAATCCCAATAACAATCAAAGCACCTAATAAAGAAACAATATTTATAGAATACCCCATATAATAAATAAATAATAAACCTATAATAAATGAAAATGGAATCCCTAAGGTGACAATAAAGGCTATTCGCAAGTTTATGAGAATAAAGAGTGATAAAAAAACTAAGATTAAACCAAACATTAAGTTTGATATAACAGTGTCAAGACGACTTTTAATAGGTTCTGAGCTATCTTTGTAAAAGTTAAACTCAACTTCACCATACGTTTGCTTGAGTTTTTCCACCTTTTCTCTTAGTATTTTTGAGAGCTCCATAGCACTGCCCTCTTCACCTTTAGAGATGACAAGCGTTAGCGTTTTATTTGTATTAAATGTAGAAATAGTTGTTGTTTGAGGATAATGAATATCTATTTGAGCAACATCTCCTAATCGAATATATTTGTCTTGTATATTTAAAATAGCTTCTTTGTACTCTTCTATGTTTGCCTTACCATTTACAGTCGAAATAAATGCAAAACTCCCCTGTTCTTCTATCTTACCAATAGGAAATATATAAGATAAATTCGATATAGCATTGATTACATTTAAAGGGTTCAAACCATAAGCTAAAATAGCTTCAGAATTAATATTTATAAGCACCTCTTCATCCGAATCTCCACGAATAGAAATTTCACTTATATTTGGTACTTTGGAGAGTTTAGATTTTAGGTCTTGAGATATTTCAGTAAGCTGCGCAATAGATAAAGAATCAGATGAAATGGAAAGACGAATCAATGGTCTATTTTTATCTATGAGTTTTGCTATAGGCTCATCCATGTCAGATGGAAGATACTGCTTTGAAACAGCAACGGAATCTTTTACCTTGCTAAGAACATTGATTTTATTGGCAGATTCGTTGAGAGTTAAAACAATACCGAATGCGCCAGGAGTGATTGCTGTTTCTGTTTTGTCTATACCGTTAATATTGCTGAGTTCATCCTCAATATCACGAACAGCCATTTTATCCATGTTTGTAGCACTAGCACCAGAATAGGAACCGCGAACACTGATTTTATTCAACTCTACGGGAGGAAACATTTCCTTAGGTATATTCACATATGCGTTATATCCAAGGTATGCTAAAAAAATAAGAAGTGCATAATTTAACCTCTTATTTTTTAAAAAATACTCTATGAATTTATACATTCTCTTCTTGTTTACTAGACTTAGAACTTGCTATTTTCATAACTGTAATTCCTGCAGCTATAAGAGCTAACAATGCTAAAGCAATGATATATATCATATACTCTTTCATTGAAGACTCCTCTTCTTTTTGAGAAGTTTCATCTAAAACTTCTTGAACTTCTTCTAACTGAGTTTCTACACCTTGTAAAGCTTCTTCTTGAGTACTTTCTTCATCTGATAGTCCGCCTTCAAGAGCTTCACTTTTATCTTCAACTTGAACCTGCTCAGTCTCTTTCTCAGTAGCAGCATCCATTTCTAAAAGTTTTTTGAGCTCTATTCGCTTTTCTTCATCCTCATCTTCTTTAATCTTAGCTTCTGCTTCTAATACTGCAACTTCTTCTTCCATTTTGGCTTTTTCTACCACATCTTCAAAAGATTCAGATAAACGTATATTTTTTGTAGGATATTTTAGTACATATGCATCAGCATAATAAACTTTTAAAACTTTCATAGTATTTAATAGTTCTCTATATGAATTAAAAGCATTTAAAGAAACAACTGTATAACCACTTATCTCAGTATTTATCATTCTCAATGAATTATCTTTGATAAAACCCTGTAACTGTATATCATTATCAACCTGATCCTCAAAGGTCTTTAAGGCTCTTTCTCCATTACCTTTAACAGAATAACTCCCAAGTATTATCTGTTTTTGAGCTGAGAAAAGCATTGCTGACAACATCATTAGTATTATAAAAAATTTCATTAGAACTCCTTGTGATATGATTATAGCAAATATAATACTTAATTAATTTCAAAATAAGAAAAATATAGCAATATTTTTATTTTATTTACATAATCATAGCCTTGTAGTATAATTTCACTTTTAAAAAAGGAACTATTTTGACAATTAACAAAAGTTTTATAACTAACTTTATCGCTTTTTTACTCGTTGCACTCTCTTTTACCTTAGCAAGTCCGTATGCTTCGTTTTTACTATTAACTGGTCTTTTTGCACTCTCAGGCGCTCTTACAAATCTACTTGCTATTCATATGCTTTTTGAGAAAGTTCCCTTTCTATATGGATCAGGTGTTATTCCATCGCGTTTTGAAGCTTTTAAAGAAGCCATCAAAAACCTTATGATGCAAGAGTTTTTCACACGAGCAGCTTGAGACATTTTTTGCAAGCGAAGAAAAGAAAATAAACCTAGAACCGATTATCCAAGAAACAAACTTTTCACCTGCTTTTGACGCTCTCTCTAAAACTGTCATGGAATCCTCTTTTGGAGGAATGCTTGGAATGTTTGGCGGAGAATCAGCCCTTGATGCTCTTCGTGAACCATTCTCACAAAAGATGAAGTCGGCAGTTATCAAAATTGTAAATTCAGATGCTTTTAACGCAACACTGCAAGACCACTTACAAAGCTCATCACTCAATGATGATATGCTTCAATCCATTGAAGGCGTAATCGATTCAAGACTCAATGAACTCACACCGCAAATGGTAAAAGAGATTGTGCAAAAACTCATTAAAGAACATCTTTCATGGTTAGTCGTTTGGGGTGGTGTTTTTGGTGGACTTATTGGATTAATAAGTTCTTTCTTCATATAGACCTATAATAGGCTATATAAAGATATTATAATTAAATTTTACAACATTTTTTTACAACAAGTGGTTCTAATTCTGCTAAATTTTGCAAAACAGATTTTATTATATATTAAAATATTATTTTAAATACCAACAACATTTCTTGTATTTTTTGCCACTTCCACAAGGACATATTTCGTTTCTACCAACTTTTATATTACTAGTTACTAACCTCTAAACTACTTCTTTACCAATTGTTTTTGAATAGACCCATTCTTTGTTGGACATAATTCCAAATTTAACTTTTTTTGTATAAAAGTACATTGAATACAATATAGTATCAATACCTTCAGTAAGCAAATCAAATAGTTCACACTACAGTTTTACATTTTTTCAAAATGTGATTTTATGTATGGCTGTTAAACCATATAATTCCCCCTACATCGAAATAAGTTAACTTCCAATTTTTTTCAACCACATATTATTAAAATAGTCAAAGTAGTAAGGTACTTTGAACATCAACAAAACAAACTATAGGAAGCATACATGCAAAAAGAACTACACGAGTTCAAATTCTCCACAAAGCCACCAAAACTTCTACACCATTTACTAAAAGGGTTCAGATGCTACCAATAGGACAAATTCTGACAATTGCGATTGCAGTTGGAACAGTAATAAAAGAAACACTTGATGATGATTAAGTTTTAGTCTAAAGACTTTTAACCATACCAATAACCACAAAAAAAGGATTCACCCATGTCAAAATTATTACCACTATCAGTAATAGAGCTGATGAAATACCCTGTACTACACACTACTGTGCCTCATGAAGATGCTAGCGAGAAGTATTCACTAATTTCGAGTATTCAAGTCATCGATAAACTAAAAAATAAATTCAACTGGCATGTCACTTCTGTCCAAGTCGCACCAACAAAAGATGAGTCTCGTGAAGATAAACAAGTTCATTGCGTTCGCCTGCGTCACTTCGATGATTTAATAGCACCCCAAGAATCAGCAGTTGAGCTACTCTTCTTCAACTCTTTTGACCGTTCTAAGGCTTTCACTATCTCTATTGGAATATATCGCTTTTCTTGTGCTAATGGCTTGGTAGTTGGTGAAACTTTCGATAGCTTTAAACTCCGTCACATAGGAGATTTAGAGAACAATCTCGATGAAATAATTCATAAGATTACAGAGTTCAAACCTAAGCTAGAGCAGAAGATACGAAACTTCTCTTCACTTATGTTATCTCAGCAAGAGATGGAAACTTATGCGAAACTGTCACTTCCCTTGAAGTTCGCATCTCACTTAGAAGTTGATTCTAAACAGCTGCTAGTTCCACATAGAGAAGAGGATATGCAAGATACAAGTCTCTACACAGTACTTAATATTTTACAAGAAAACCTAATCCGTGCCAATAACATTACAGGTGTAAATAAAGAGACTGGAAGACGCTTCACATCCCGTGAGATTACCTCTATTTCAAAAGACTATGAAATAAATGTTGGTCTATTTGACTTAGCCGAAAGAATCTACCAAATCAAACAACCTGAAGCCCAAGCTTTAGTAGCATAACAGGAGAAAAATATGCAGAATTTAACAATACTATCATCACAACTAGAACAAGACTTAGTAGCATTACACAGTGGAACACCTCAAAGCAAAGAATGCTTTAACCAAAGTGTGATGAATATCTTACAAGCACCAACGCAGTCTTCATTCGCAAAAGCTGATCGTGTGGCAGAGGTCTTTACAAGTATAGATGTAAAGATTGATTACATAAAGGAGCAACAGAAGTTATTAGCAAGTTTGAAAAAGCAACTTGAACTAGCAAAAACTTATGCAAAAGTAGAAGTTTCAAATGCTTTAATATCTCTTGGGGTAAGTAAACTTGAGGGTTTAGCAATATCTAGTATCACAGCTTCAAAACCAACAGATAAAAGTGTAGCTAAATTAGAAATACTTAATGAAGATGCATTACTTAATGCTGGGTACTTTAAAGTAGAAATTGACAGAGAAGCAATAGAAAAAGCTTTACTATCAGCAGACCAAAGAGATGAAGTCTCAGAGTTTGCAGATATGAGTATAGAGCTTGTACATAAGCCTGCAACTATCCGAATAAATAAACGAAAATCACTTGCTCAAGACGAGCCAATAGCAATAGCAGCATAAAGGGATAACATGTTTAACGATAAAACAAATCAAGTCTTGGCTTATGAGCTAGACAACAGTAGAATCAAGAGTCGCCAAAAAGGTAATATTACCCTCTCATATTTAGAAGGATTTGATATTATAGAAACGGCAAATAGAGTCTTCGGTTACGGTAACTGGAGCTACTCTACGAAGTTAGAGCTAATATCACAAGAGGTCAATCAAAATCAAAATCATGTTATCTGCTATAAAGCTCTTGTAAGTATAGTAATTCATGATGTTTCTCACTCTAAACAAGTGTCTCGTGAAGATGTAGGGTTTGGTACTGGTATTGCAAAAACATTAGCTGATGCACATGAGGGTGGAGCTAAGGAAGCAGTAACAGATGCAATCAAGAGAACACTTAGAAGCTTTGGTAATCAGTTCGGTAATTTACTCTATGATAAAAGCCGTCAACACCAAAACAATCAAATGCAGAATCAACAACCTGCACAGATGCAACAGCACTCACAACAGCAGTATCAAACACCAGTACCCGAACAATTACCATCTTCACAATCTCACAATCCAAATACCTTTTCCTCGCTATATAGTCTTGGATTACAAGTGGTTGATGACAACAATGGTAACCTTCTCATAACTGGTGATGACATATATAATAAAAGAGATTCTATAAAAGCATGTGGTTTTAAATTTGATCCCTCTTCTAAGCAATGGTGGAAACCTATAGAACAACAGCAGGCTGCCTAGATGAAACTGAATATCTATAGAATGCCTTTAAATAGGGAGCCTATACTTGTTTGTTTAACGATAGGTTTAGCAATAGCTGTATTAACATGTCAAGCTAAAAGGAATTAGTTATGGGTAAATTAATACCTGATGAACTTTTATCATCTATACCAGGCTTGTACGAAACGGAAGATATTAGCAATCCAACTTGCCATATAAAACTCTTCACTCCAGATGCCAATTGGAGTTGGTTTTTAATCGAAACTTCAAAAGAAGATAAAGACTATTGTTTTGGTTATTTGGCTATTTCACTCTATCAGAAATTGAAGATGTTAGAGGTCCTCTAGGTTTACCAGTAGAAAGAGATTTATCGTTTCAGCCCATCCCTCTTTCAAAAGTAAAAGAACTTGAAGTAGATTAAAACGACATAAACTACATTGGTTTATGTCGTTTATAGGCTTTAAGGGCAATATATAGGATAAATATGACAGAGGAAATATCAAACATCGTAATTTATACCAATTTGGACACATAAACGGAGGTTTACAATGCAAAAGAAAAAAACGATTAAAAGGATAAAAGAATCCATCACGCAAGCTGAGTATAAAAAACTAATGAATAGTGTCAGAGGAGATGATACACTTAGAAAAACCACTCAACAAAATTTACTACGAACATTTAGCATTCTCTACTTCACAGGATTACGACTTAACGAACTTCAACAGATGAGACTATTCCATATCAAAGAGTTATTAGAGCAAGGTAGTACTAAATTAATTTTACCTAAAACAAAAAGCGAGAGAAAGCTATTTGTAGGTACAGAGTTCAAGAAACAGATAGTTAAGCTTTTTAGCATAGATAATACAACAGACATTGAGATAAGAGTTATCACGAAAGGTTCAGTTAAATCTGGAAGAGCGGGTATCAATCATGATGTATTCATTAAGCAGGTTAATTCAAAAATGAAATCGATACTTGGAAATGGCTACACCTCTCACTCATTTAGACAAGGGCTTATAACAGAGATGGGAAGTAGACAGATTAATACAAAAATAATCTCAAAATTCATGGGTCATTCTGATGTAAAGACAACCATGAGGTATATCAATCCTACAGATGATGATTTAAAGAAAGCTATGGTTCGGTAACTAATGCATTATGTTTGGCTCTTAGTAATGATTTAATAGAATTTATTGTTCTAAACTCCATTTTTATCTCCTTTCCCCCGAGGGGCTAAAGCCCCTCTCCCCCTATCCTCTTCAGAATAAGTTTGTTTGTTGTGGTCTGGTAGTTCTAGTGGATCTGCTCTTCAAATAGTAGTCGTTCGTTATCGCTCTTACGGCTAACACTCACTAATTTCTTTCACTATTCATGGGTTATTCTACTTCTCTCCTGAGGTGCTGCTCAGGTCATCAAGTTAGCCTTTCCATAAAAGGGTAGGAAATTTTCTATTCATTGGGAATTCTAACAGAAAATTAATTCTGTCATATAATAGTAATTATAAACAATTTAATTTTTTTCAGTAGATAGTGAGGTGTAACTATAGGCCTATCTATAGTTACATAAAAATTATACAATGTATGACTTTATACATAAATAAAATGATGCTACATAATTTAGTCATTCTAATTTGATATAATCTTTGCATTTGTAAATAGGGTGAAAATTTGGAAAACAAAACAGACAAGCTTGCCATACGTTTTTTATACATAATACAAGAATTAAATTCTGGTAATAAATTAACTACTAAAGAGCTTGCCAAAAAGTTTAATGTATCAGAACGAATCATTCAAAAAGATCTGAATGATAGGCTGAGTCAATTTTTACCAATCACTAGAAAAAATGGGAACTATTATCTTGATTCTTTTCTTATTGGAAAACTAGATTATGATGATATGAAAACCTTTGCAAAATTAAGCGGTATAGAAAAGTTATACCCTAGCTTAGAGGATACTTTTCTATCAGATGTTTTAAATACAAAGTTAAATCGTTCCCTTCTTGTTAGGGATGGTTCTTATGAAAACATTTCAGATAAAAAAGATGAATTTGAATCAATAAGTTTGGCTATTAACCTAAAATACCAAATAAACTTTACATACAATGATAAGTCCAGAACTATTAACCCATATAAGTTAATAAATAACGATAATATTTGGTACTTAGTCGGCTCTGAACATGAACAACTTAAAACATATTCATTTACTAAAATTGTAAATCTTAGTAGATCTGAAAAACCTTTTGAAGCAAATAGAGAATTTTTAGAAATTATTAATAAAGATCAACTAAAGTGGCTAAGCACTGAACCTATCAATATCATCTTAGAGATCAATAACGATGTATCAGAGTATTTTTTACGAAGAGATCTACTACCTAATCAAACTATATTGCGACACACCAAAGATTCTTTAATAATCAAAACAAAAATTTCTTATGAAGAAGAGATTCTTAAAATTGTAAGATATTGGATCCCACACATAAAAATACTAGAACCAGTGGAACTTCAAGAACAACTTCTTCATGAACTCAAAAGATACATTGACACTTAACACATTATCCATCATTTCTTCATACTTCTTAGATAAAATCTTTGATATAAATTTTATAGGAATACAGAAAACGAAACAACCTTTCGCCTAATCATTTTATACTACCTTTAGTTAAAAAACAAAGGAGATATGATGGTACCTTTTATCATTGGTGGAGTTACATTAGCAGCAATAGGTTATGGAGTTTCAAAATGTTTGACAGATGAGGAGTATGTAGATAACTTAAAAGATAAAATTCAAGACCACACATTTACACTGTACGAAGCGATTGAGAGATTGGAAGAAAAAGTTGGTTTGAATTCAATAACCTTAGAAAATGATGACTATTACAATAAAGCGCAAACTGTTAAAAAAGAGCACAGTAATGCTAATAGTACTTTTTCTGTACCTCCATATAGAAGGCAGATAAATCCTACAGAAGGATACAGAACTTCTGAAGCATTTTACGTTTTGAAAAAAAGTATCTTTGAAGAATTTAAAGAGGAATATAAAAAATATACACAGTTTGAAAATGCTATTAAAAATATAAATACAGAGATTGAAATTGAACAGGAGATGTTTGATGAAGGGAAACTTAGTAATGAGCTTTCTTCATATATCAGACAAATCTCACAAACGCTAGAAGTATTATCGTATAACTTTACACTGACACTAAAGCTTGTGATACAAGAAAAAAAGATAGATGAAGAGACAAATGCAATATTAAAAAACTATACAAATAGTATTTATAATTTGACACATATGACTTTATTTAAACAAGATGGTAGTCTTAACAACATTGAAATATTATCAAGTCTGGTTAAAGCGATGGAACTTAGTGTTAAAAAAGATTCTATACATATTGAGCTAGACCTTGGTAAAGTATGAAAAAGTTATATATCAAACTATTACGAAGGTATAGGAAACATAAGTTAGTTTTGGAGATAGAGAGAAAAGCAGGTTTAAATACAAGCTTTTTTTCTATCCTTAGAAGAAAATGGA
>JGI10211J34971_10001385_pt1 | contig 20089 bp, 36 predicted proteins | sample Etolagsediment_FD_34971 | JGI IMG/M metagenome (IMG submission 34971)
GTCAAGAATAATTTTTAGCAATTTTCTTCTTTCCATGAAACCATTGCTTTCTGCATGTTGTCCAAGTTGTTCTCTTATATGTATGTGTGGTATATGTTTTGTTGCTGCTACCATCGGAGAATAATTAAGTAGAAAATAAACGTCGTTAAATTCTTCCTGTGATTCAATTGTGATGGTCAAGTTAATCGGCTTAAAAGTTTCTTTCGGTTCTACTTTTGTTACTTCTGATTTCATTGTTTTAGTCCTCAATTGATATAATAGCGTTAGTCAAATCAACATCGACAACAAATTCTACTGTTGCTGCCATAATCTCAAAACCATACTCTTTTACCGCATATTCTAAAACGGCGGTATTAAGATCGTCAATATCTAGTTCGATTTTTTGAATCATAGTTTCACACTGTCCTTTACTAATTGTGCAGTTTTTGATGCAATAGCTTTCGCTACCTCTTTACTCCATACAATTTCGCCTTCTGCTTCCACCTTAATATCTTCCTGCATGGCTGGAATAATTCGCGGAATATTGCATAAGTCGATGTCACATTGTAGTTTATCTACTACGTGCTGTAAACGCATCTGAGTAACCCACTCATCAGCTACAGCATTACACTCTTTTAATACTTCAAGTAGTGCTGGATCAACTACTTTTCGCGGCCTAGAAGTCTCACGAAACCTATCCTTTTTGTGCTTTGCAATAAGTCTCTTACCGTTATTGAGCGTTAATTCAATTAAAGGACGCAAAATGACGCCCTCTGAGTCATACCCTGCCCCCAAACCGTTTCTGATGGCCTGTACGCTATCCCTATCACGCTCTCTATTAAGAACGTCAAGATCGGTAGGAACTCGTACATAATGTACAAATTCTAGACCAAGACCAATAGCTACACGCTCTGCCTGTTCTACATTTAGCCAGCAATCACCAATTTGAACGTCGAAGACGACGAACTTAGTACCAGCACCATATACATCAGCCATGCCTTGACATGACCCATATCCTTCACCGTAAATCGTGATTTGCTGTCCACTATATATCTCAGCAAACTTATCCAACAACTCTTGTTCTCTATCCTTAAATAGATTAACAAATAGATTATGCTGAATACCGCCACTAAAATAGGTTAGAGTGCCATTAGAGTACTTTAGGTGACACGACGTACCATGAATTTTTTCAAGAGCGTAGACCTCTTTAAGAAGAAGTATGTCTTGGCTCTTATAGAGGTTCGGGATTTTATAAAATGACATTTTGTTTTAGCCTATAATTATAAATAGAATCGACAATGTATAAAAAATAATCTTCTGTCATATCGCTTTTCATTTGATTTATTGTTTTATGGACCCATTGTACATTACCTTCTACATATCCTTTTGAGCTATCTATTCTATCAAGAGACGCTGTTTGTATATCGCTATTTTTCCCATAATTTCTAACAAATATTAATGGTATTCCAGAATATACACAAAGTCTGTTTTGTCGTTCAAATATATCCCATGCATATTCTATAGTAATATCAAATGCTAGATTTCTTTTATGACTAGAATGATATATAACATTAGACCAATATTTTTTACTTATATCTTCATATCCATCAAATCTACCACATATTTGTTTATGATAACATCCACACGATTTAGTACTACCCTTATTTAGTTCTTGTGTTCGTCCCGTTTCCTTCCACCACTGTATACCATAATCCCGCAGTTCACGCAAGCACAATTTCTTATTAAATGGAATTAAATTGTTGCGGGCGGAATCAAATGACCTATGAATAGAGAATTGAAGGCCAATCTTATTAATTTTTTTGGACAGTTCGATAAAATCTAGTAGTTCGTCCTTTTTGTCTGGACAAATAGTAGATACTAGTAGGTCGGCATTAGGATAAAGACTATTCAACTCGATAATAGCAGCCCTAACCTCACCATAATTAAGGAAAGGTTCGCCCATAGACATAAACATGATTTGCAGCTTCTCACAGTTAGCCGCCGCAATATTCTTGTCTTGTAGGACGCTAACAACCTGATATACTATTTCTTTCTGCGTGAGATTTCTAATAAATCGCTTGCCAGTCGCACACATACGGCAACCAACTGGACAACCCGACTGGACCGACACACACAATACAGTTCGTGTCTCAAAATCTGGGTATCTGTATAGTACTGCCTCAGCAATAGCGTTGCCAAACCTAAATACATACTTCCAGACATTCTTTTCGGAACTTTCAAAGCAATTAACTATCATATTACCATACCCACCATAGCCAGCGTGTTACTCTAGGATGACACCACAAACTTATTCTTTTGGGCCACAAGTACTTATACCATATAAGTTTATTACTATGTAATTTAATCATTCTATTCTTCTATTACGTATAAAGTCTTTATGTAATCATATTCATGCCACATTTCTGCTTCTATTTTTTGGGCACGTTCGCTGTCTTTAGTAATACGACAGGCCGCAACCTCTTGATTTTCTCTACAATACGGATCGTCTTCCTCATAATAGAAATGCTTGTTTATTCCAATTAAAATATACATACTACTTTTTCACAGACAATTTTGATGGATATACATGACCATTTACACACTTATCATTACCATTAGGTCTACGTTCTCGACTTTCTACACTAGCACCACAATGTGGACAACTACCGTAGGGACTACTATCAAATTCACACAATCTCTCAAACTCCTCGGTATGCCTATATGGATTACAGTTATGTATAGCATTAACAACTCGCCGCAATGCGTCTACATGCGTGCCGCACAATTCTTTTGTAAATGCTTCTACGGCTAACATTTCATATAATTTTATAGGGTTAAATGTTGGATAGTGTTTTATATGTTGATACCACTCTTCTGAAATCGCCCGAATTAGTTTAATTTCCGCTTGTGTGTATTCAGTCATTTCAAATCTCAACTTTCTTGGTTATTCCAAATAATATCTACATCAACATCATATTTTACACCATTTCGGTCATACCAATGTATGTCCAGTCGTTCTATTACTGGCACCTTTTCAAATGTGGTTGAATCTACTGGCACGGCTATATTCTCGCAAAGATGGTTATCTCCTAACCACCTATACATTTCGGGACGTGTTTTAATAGGCTTTAGGTCATTCCTAAAATATAGTCTATGTAGCATAATAATCGTCGCAAAATGCTTATACCACAAACGACCCTCTTCTTTTGTATATTCTCCGTTTTCGCCAGTAAAAGAAGGAAATACATACTTTTGGTAAAATTCTTCTCTACTGCAAATAAAATACCCGTTGGCTTCAACTACATAAGAATTTCTGTATTGTACGGGGCTTCTATCTGCAATTTGGATTGTTGCAACTACCATTACTACAAATCCTCTCCATTATTTAGCTTATTACATACATCATTAGCGATTTCGAGACTTCTATTAAATAGGTGGCTTGATATTTGGATATGTTTTCCAGGATCTCGATTAATACTATTAATATATATCTTTGAGTTATTATACCACCCATAAAATGTTTTGCCGTGATAGTTAGAGTCTTTGACCACACTAATTTCCCAAAAACTCTCTGGTCCACCCAATACATTTACAACCCACAGGTCTGGTTTAGCTCGGTAGTCAAATATAGAAAAGTTCCAAAACGGATCTTTTACAGATTCCCAAGGCTCGTTATCGAGTGGAGATCTATATCTAGCTTGAATCTCTTTGCCGTCTTTGAAAGCCTGTACAACTTCAATCATTTCGTCTGGTGTCATTACTTAGTCCTTAACAAATTCTGTCAATAGTTTGTGTAAAAATATTGCCAACTTGTCGTCTGTATAGAATGGGTCAAAAGACGAGCCACGCAATTCGTCCGCAATATCTGGATTAGACACGTATAGCAAATTAAATGCCTGTTGACCAGCCCTAATGTATGCTGGCCTATCTTCCAGGCCGCTAACTAGGTCACAAAACTCTTGGAGAGTCATTTTTAATTCGTTCATAATAATTCCTTTTTGATTCTATTCGATTTCAATAATGTCGTCAAGATATAGAGAAATATGGCAACCCTCGAAACCCAACAGAATTAGGGCGTCGTCGTCAAGATTATGTGAAATAAGTATTTTTTTGATTGTTTGATTCTCGACAAATTCTGGTTGTATACGTTCACCATAAATGTCATAATACTTTCTATTACAAGAGGGACATTTTATAAATTTTTTCCCAACCAAAGCGTTTTCAAGTAGTTGTCGTGGCCAAATTTTCACTGTCGTAAGTCCTTTGGTAGTAAGGGTTTGGGTTTGCGTCGTTCTCGTTTGTTTGTCCGATGCCCAATAATACCATAAAGGAGAAAGAAGTCAAATCCTTTTCCTGAAATTTTTCTCAACATTTTATAATCTAACTACAATAAACATATACAACACTAACACCATACACAACTCACTCTATCACTCCATCATTCCTGTAAGTTTTTTGGGTGTTTAAGTTAATCTATCCTATTAACCCACATGTGTACGCTTGACCACCATTTTAACTACTGTATAACCAGTAGATAATTATCTTTACGTGCCTACTTTTTCCGCACATCTCAGTAAGTTGTTTGTATATAAGGACTTAGGACTGCCTATTTTTTAAGCAGTACTGCCCATTTGTTCCGCAGTTGAGTCTCTTTACGCCCCAAGGTACAGCAGAAAGAAAGTTAGTAGTACACAATCCATCAACTTTCGGCGTATAATAATGTATGGGTTTAGCGGATGATCCTAATGGATCGAGCGACACAAAAAGTCAGTTTTTGCCATAAGGGAAGTATCAAAAGTGAAAAACGCTAAGTCTATGATATATAAGGAGTTATGGAAAATGGCCAAATTTTGGGGTCAGTTTTTGCCATCATAGGGGAGACAAAGTATGGTATTCAAAAAGCCACTTACAGAAGATGAGCGACAAAGTATGAAGTTAGAGGAACAGGCTAACAAGATACTTGAAAAGGCACACTATAATAAGGATGGGCGAAGATGCACAAAACGTAAGCAGCGTTGCACAAAAACTAGGCAGTCCATAAAAGCTGGCCTAGAAGATAAAGCCCGCAAGTTTATTAAGGATATAGATCGAGGCAAAATAAAGCCCAATACATATAAGATGTGTAATGAGTGTGGTAGTCGCGTGCCTATAAAATGGGATAAGTGCCCAAAATGTAAGCATAAGCGCAACTTCATAGAGTTTGTGTATGAGGCATCATGTAGGTGGGGAATAAGCAACGAGAAGAAACAGTTACTAAACAATAGACAACAAAAAAAGAAGGCGGCGAAGCAACAAAAGAAAAGTTGTTCGGTTCGCGCCTATAATGTTGGCCGCAGTATCAACAACATTACTAATGAGAAAAAGTGGGGCAGCTAGGTTTTTCCAAAACTTTTAGGATGGCGGTTGACACGGGTGATTTTTTTGGTAAGATGTGGCCATGTGAGAATGATGGCCCGTGAGTGTGATAGACATGCACAAAACTCTTCTAAAGTTTTAGACACGGAGCGTAACCGTGGCGGGCTACTTGTTTTGTTTTGAATTATGATTTACAACTTGTTGACACAAACATAAAAATTCGTCTGGTGTCATATCTCTTTTAGCTTGGTTAGCTCTTGTAATACAAATGCCAAGATTATCGAGAGAATTATCACCGCCGCGAGATACTGGGATAATATGATCAAACTGATATGTGGATGGTTGATTAATGTCGATTGGTGTGCCAGTTAAATAACATACTGGGTTTTCGCCAATTTTATTAATAGCGTCTTCATATGTAAAACTCATTGTAGTTTCCTGATTTGTGTTATCGCGGTATAGAAAGTTACGTATTCTGCCATATAATAATCTTTTAACAGAAGACCTAACTTGTTGTTTTTTTCGATACGTTTTTTTAGTTCGTAAAAAGTGTTTAGTTTTATTTTTGTATGGGTGTTGTTTCGCGTAATGTTTTTGCATTCTTTCGCGAGCTTCTTTCTTGCATCTATCATGGTTGGTATGGTAACTTACAGTAGCAGTACAACAACATAAAATTTCAGAGATTTCTTTGTTTGTTTTGCCTTGTGCAAGTAATTCCAAAATTTGCTCGCGAAATTGTGGTTCTGGCATTGACAAGTTCCTTAGAATAAGATATAATTCGTATAGTATATTATACGCCGTTTACAAGAAAACTGTGTATTATTTATAAGAAAAAACCATCGGATGCTAATTTAGTATAAGCGCCATTCTTATAAAATGGAGATAGCTGGTGCAATCCCAGCACGATGGACTATTAAAGCCCCAGCAACTTGATGATGCGATAAAAGCGGAGAGTTGCTGTATTTTTTTTGTTTTTTTTCAAAAGGAAATTCTATGAGTACTGGACTTTTGTACACTAAGTATTGTGTGGTTTGTAAAGACAAGACGCGGCCCATTGTTAGTGTTGGTGGTCATGTTGTTAGAAGGGATACATACACAAAAGATAGTCGATATGAAGACATCCATGTTATTGCTTCTAAATGCGAGGAGCATAAAGATGTGCGTGGTAGTATTGATGGATATTATGGAGAATATACCGCCGACATGGGAATTTGCGATTATCCATTTCAAGCAGAAGAAAAGGGGCCAGTAGGTGTGCCGTTTGAAAAAATCCCTGTTGGTCATGTCGCCCGTTTTATTACCAAGGATAATAATAATGATGACCAGGAGTGGTTGAGAATGTCTGGTGGTGGATGTAGTCTTTCTAATGGTTTGTTTAAGTTTGAAAATTTAGAGTGGTTCAGAACTGATTGGCTTTGGGAAGATATGGGGCCTTTTGATGAATATTATGTAAGGGAAGGGTGGCAATAATGAAGGTGGAAAAAATTGGTGAGGCACCTGCTAAGTTTGAGCCGATCGAACTGAAGATCACGATTGAAACACAGGACGAGCTTTGTGAGTTGTGGCATAGGATGAATATATCTATACGTAGAGTGATGAAGAATAGTAATGATGACTTGATGCGTTTTAATGATAGTGAGGAATACTGTGGTGAGTTGTGGGATATGCTGGATAGTGAAGCTATAAGGCGTGGTTTACATACAAAATAATAGTTTTTGATTAGCTGGCCGCAAATCTTCGGGTTTGGCGGCCTTTTTTCGTGGTTTTAGGTTTTTCTGGAAAATTTTTTGGGCTTTCTACATAAAAAAGTGGAAAGTGGCGTATAATAATAATGGCGGAAAGATTGGAATTCTCGCCGCCAAATGAGATAAAGTGTGGTATTCGTTGTAGATACAAGATAATGTCGCTTATTGGGTTTCGGGCCTCGCCACTTACTGGTTACTATCCAGTGTAAATAACCCGCAGTAATGCAAAAAAGGAACGCGAGTAATAAATGAGAGTAAGCGGCATTATCGACTATCTATATACGTAAGGTTTGCCCAACATATATTTTGGGTACGGGTTTAAGTGAAAAGGATTTCGACCCACGATGCGGACTCACCAACCGTTAAGCTCTATAATTCCAAGTTTAATCAAGCAATGTCCAACCTGACAACTTGTATGGGGTATGACCCGCAAGGGTTTTTAGTTTTATAGAGCTGCCCTAGTAAACCAACATATTTACTATTCCGCCACACTAAATTTCTTAAACAACTCCGATTGGGTTAAATTAAGGCTATTCACATCTCAAGCCTTACTATACCCCATATAAAGGGGTGGTGCGTAAAGACATAGAAAATAGACTATAGTAGTAAAATTTTTGTATTACTCACTGACATCTACATAGCCCCAGACTGCTACCTTATTAGTTCGGCCAAGACACAAAAAAAGCCCGCCAAAAATGACGGGCTGATTTCTAATTTGCAGGTTATGCAAACTAGATACCACATTATTCTTCCCTCAACTCAATTAGTGTAGGATTTAACATCTTAGTTATTGATGCTACCAATCCATTTACTGCAAGTTTAGCATCACTACCAAGCATATGATAGTTTGGATCATTCTTAATCCTACTGATCTGATCCTTCCCATTGACTACTACAAACGCAAGCCTGCTAATTAGTTCTTGTTTGTTCATACTACCAACCTTTTTTCCTGCTATATACCACGTATTGAAACTCGCTCGCTATATCTGACTGGCTGACTATATCGGTTTAGTTAAGCTAACACATAGACGTAGTATCCCTTTCTCCATTTCAGACTCACCAAACATCTAAACATTCTTATCCTCAACTTTGTAAAGTATACCATATTCAAACCTCTTTGTCAAGAAGAAAGTTATTAAGTGGACGAAGAGATATAGATGTGTTTTTGTACAGTGCGGGCGGCCAATTAGGATAAAAAGATATTTATACCTTCTTATCCACAATAGGTCCAATAAAAAAGCCCCATTTCTGGGGCTATAAACTACCTACAGATCACGTCATTTTTTCTACACTGCTTGTCAAAATATTCCCATGTATTTTGGCTCAACGCAACGATATCTTCAAATAAGAGTCCATATGCCTTATGTTCCTCAACTTTGGTTGTTGGCATATTCAGGCAAGACCACAAAAATTTTGCTTCGGCTTCGGTTTCAAACGTGAACGTAACACTAAACGGCCGAAAACTCTTCTCTTTTTGTCCTTCGATCTTCATATTCACTATCCTTATCAAACAGAAAAAATAATGGGATTCCACGCGGGCCACGCTTCATCATCCCATTTTATGAAAATTTGCCCACATAAAATTATTCGGCGGTTTCGGCGGTTTCAGTTTCCAATCCAGCACGAATTGCGGCCAGTTCTGCGGCCAAATCTTCTTTATTGATTCGGCTACCACCAACGCGGGGCATAGTGGTCAAATCAAGGCCATACTCTTTGCGGAATCGGGTGACTTTCTGATTGACACTGGCCAATTTCAGTCCAAGACGTTCTGCCACGACGGTTACGCCACTTTGCTGGATTTCTCCAGACTTGACGCCAGCCGCAACTTCTTCCCAAACCTTAATAAATTTTTGGGGGGTTACGTTGGTACGCCTCGGTTTCTCTGGCGTAGCCACTTCAACAGCGGCGGTTTCGGTTGCGGTTTCTGTCACTTCACTCACTTCCACATTCACATTCTCATTTTCCATCTTACATTCTCCAAAAAAAAGTTAAAAGGTGTTTTTGCTTACTCGACTAGTATATCAAATTTTTTCAGGGTGTCAAGGGCGATTCATCAAAAAGGTGTTTTTCTTTCCAGTCATACTTCAGTAGATACAATCTACTATCGGACCCAATCATCTCGTTTCCTGACTCGTCTGCAAGTAGCAAATCTACTGGGTGAAATGTTTCCGCATAAGGATCATAAACGACTGCTGTATCGTTTAGGTTTTCGGCTGGAATAGTTTGAAGACGTTGAATCAGTTCTAAATATGTCATACTCGTATTGTACCTTTTATTTGTGTTTTGTCAAGTTATTTGTAGGAAAACTGGACTTTTTCTTTCTTCATGCGACTAATAGCTTTGGATGCTTCTGAATTGCTATGCATTATTCCATGCAAAAGCAACGCAAAATTTTCGTGTCGTTTCTCTGGGTTTGACGCCAGTTCGTCGGTATGATCTATCTCTAGTCCAAGTTGACTAGCTTCGTCTGGATGATAGACTACCACCGCACTTCGCAAATTTTCTTGTTTGATTAGATCGTCGTGTTTTCCCCCATAGCTTGCAGTAAGCACAAAATTTTCTGTCAATTGTCCTAGTCGGTTTCGCCAGTAATTGACACTTTTGGTATAAGCGTAGAACAAACGGTCTGGATTTTTTCGTGCGACTAGTGCCGCGGCATCAAAGTAGACTTGATCGAAGAAATCTCCAGCAACATGCCAGCGTAAAATACCCAAATTTTTTGGCAGTTGGCTAGCGATAACTTCTGCCATTTGTAGACGCGGCAGCTTTGCTAATTCTCTCAAAATTTTTGTATTGTGACTACGCGATTCATAAACTGCTGGTAGAAACGCCTCCTGACTAGCAGAAAAACATCGAAATTTTGTGTGTGTTCCGTCTTGAATTGTCCGTTTGTCATTTACGATAATGACTTTGCTCTTGCAATCTTTTGCGGCAGGACACGTCCAACCACTAAGCAAATCTAACGAGTAGACTTTACGCTTATTGGCTAAAAATTTTTGCAGTTCTGGTACGGCGTATAACGCTTTGGTTTTGGCGTTTGCTGGACTAAACTTCAAGTTTTGTTGTTGCATAATAGACTTTCTAAGATAGCAATTCTTGACACTACAACATCGCACGCACGATCTAAAATATCGTAGTCTAACCCATCCAAAATACACATTAAATCATTTTGGATACTTTCAGACTGATTTTTTAGATTGTACCGAATTTGTTCATCTGTCATACTTTCCTTTCTGGCTGATTGTTTCCTCTTGATAGACATACTATATCATATTGCGGCGGAATGTCAAATGGTATTGCAGAAAAAGATTGAGATGATATGCGGGTAAGTAGATATGTATACAAAGAGGTCTTTTTGCCCAGAATGGCCGCCCGATTAGGACCAAAACACAAAGATGTCTTGTTGGCCCATATTCATTACTCTTTAAGTAAGACAACTTGATCTGGATATCGTTTTGTTATCAGAGTAGTCTTATCACTTTGTACAAAAATAAAACAGTTTGTTATTTTCGTGATAGTTCCAACGTATAGCTCTTTATAGCACGTTGATAAGGTAATTACTTTATCACCCACTTTAACATCTTGATTTAGGAAATCTTTCATTTCACTTCGTGTCTTTCATAATGTATAGAGTTTGTGTACTCACTATTTGTTTTTTGCGTATATTCGATTGCTGCATTTTCGTCGTCGAATACGGCCACAACTATCGTTTCATATTCCGACCAATTATATTTGGTTTGGAATACGATGTAGACAAATTTTTGTGAGTTAATCATTAATTACTCTTTTATCTCCAGGATATTTTTGTTTAGCTATTTCGTCAAAACGATTCCAAATCAAGTCCATACTTTCAATAGAGGTTTCGTCAAGATGGTGCCCCCTTCGAGTTGTTGCCGCAACAGCTTGGTCAATACGCCGCACGCATTCTTCCCAAATTTCTGGGTCGATACACATATTGTCGCGTTGTAAAGACTTAATGGGATCAATAATTTCCCTATACAATCTCTCGAAAACATCCCACCGACATAGCATTTCAGGTAGTTTCTTCATACTATACCTTTCTTTTTCTGCTTAACAACTGTTTCATTGATGCACGTATTATACACTATTAAACCGCCTTGTCAAGCGAAAAATCTGACTGGCTGACACTTACTTAAGACAAGACGGGCATCTTTTTAGATTAGGATAAACATACCTAAAGATCTCTTTATCCAGATCGTGCGGCCAAACAAGATAAAAAGACGGATATGTCCATAAAGAAGAATTTTGAAGATTCTGGTTGCATCATACCAACAAAAATGTATAATGCACCCATAACAAACACACCCAATAAAGGAGCTTGCTTATGTCGTATGTTCTTGTCGTTATTGATATGCAGCCATATTTTAGTGAAACGGCTGCAAGCATATTGAACAATGTTTGCGATGTAATTAAGCAAGCAAAAGAGGATGATGCGTTTGTGTTGATTGTTCAATATGGTGGTTGTGGACGGTCATACAACGAAATTTATGATGCCGTTGGTCACTATACAAAGTGGGATATTGTCACAAAAGAACACGACGATGGTTCGTTAGAGATTTGGGATTTTTTTGAAGCCGATGATATTAGTCTCGAATCAGAGATTAGGATTTGCGGAGTTAATTATCAGTATTGCGTGAAGGCAACCGCTATTGGGTTGTTGGAAATGATGCCATATGCACAAATCAAAATTTTGCGAAGTGCTTGCAATGGTCCATTAGATTATGACAGAGCGTCTGATTTTCATCGTGCGACTAAATATTATGAGCGTAACAATATGCTAATTGAATCTGAATAAAATAAGAAATGGAGATCTGGGCCTTATGGTCCTGATCGGGCGTCCGAACAAGACAAAAAGACCCGAAGGTCTTGATGGTGTGTTATGGATAGATAGCTAAAAAATCTTGTATTGTAGTGAAAAATTCACACAACGAAAACTTTCTTAATGAATTATATTGTACGATTCCAACACACTCAAAAGATAAGTATATATTATGTTCTGGAGATATTATCTCTGCATTTTTGATATCTTTAATGATTGTTCTTATAGTATGCCCAGTAGCAATAAAATCATCTATGATTAGATAGCGAAAGTGTTTATTATTAGCTGTTGGCAATCCTTCGATGTTGGTTGACGCATGAGATTTTTCGTCTTGCTTGCGACAAATCGCAATATCTTTATTGAGACGTAGTGCTACTGGCAAACCTATTGCAATACCAGACACACCACGTACCGCAATAAAATCAAACTTTGGAATTTCGTCAGACTTGACTCGTTTGCGGATTTGTGTACATACTGCACTAATTGTTTCTTTCAATGTTTTCTTGGATGCAAACGCACGGTCTAAATAGTAGGAATGTTGGTTTGACATATTTTTGTTCCTTGTGTGAAATGTTGATATGCGTATCCTACCATATTATTTGATGCGGTCAAGCTAATTTGTAGAAAATTTTAGTTATGTAATTGTGGATCTTTATGTCTTGATTGTGCGCGCGAAGAGGATAAAAGGATATAAACATATGAATGTCCATAATTAAGCAACAAAAAAGGCGGCTTTCGCCGCCAAAAGGACTTAGATAGCTAGTTGTCCGCGAACCTCGAATTCGGCATCTTCAACGTCGTCAAGGTTTTGGCCGATTGTGATTCCGCACAAGCTATCCAGCATCGGGTGAATACGTTGCGTGCGGTTAGCCAACTCGAATGGCGATTTAATTGCCTTGCAGATTTCAGTGAAGCAATTGTGAAAACTCCAAGCGGTACGGTCCTTAAATTCGGAGTGTTTCGGTTCCTTCCACTCGTCCCACAAGTCCATCGCCTTGGTTTTGGCAAGTGCCTTATTTTCGTAGGCATCCGTAATCAGCTTGCGGACACAATCATCCGAAATGTCGCGTTGCTTGTACGCGTTAAACCGTGTCTCTTGGTCGATTCGACTCTCGACCAGCTTACCCAAAGCGGCAGCGATCAGGCGGGGCAAATCATCCATAATGTTACGGGTATGTCGCCGTCCGATCTTGATTTCTCCACTAAACGAGAGATTGTCGCAAACAAATACGCCGTTGCCAACAACCAGACCAGCAGGGAAAGATTTATCGTGACTATTACGTAAGCCGATCACGAAACAATGGTCGTCGCTTGCGTTATCATCCGCGATTTGATACAATCCAAAATAGCGGTGTTCATCCCTCATTAGGGCGTGCTGTTCACGCACAACAGTCAACCCGTATTCGGGTAACTTTCGCTCGACTTGCCCGATAAGGGCCTTGTGGGGGATGGGATACCACGTATCGGTTCCAGGCGGGGTAATAACTTGCTCAATTTGCTCGCGGTCTGCGGCATGGGCACCACAATGTAGCATCAAATTCATTTGTCGGGCCATCTTAATTTTTCCTTTGTTTAGTGTTTGTTGCGTCTCTTAACTGCACACATCTTACCATTTGATAGGCCGATTGCAAGCGGATTTTCAAAAATTTCTGTTCGGTAGGATATGTGGATATAAATATCTCTTTATATTTTTGTCCTATGCGTGCGCCCGAACAAGACAAAAAGAGTTATTGGTCCATATCTCTTTTGTGAATAACCCATCAAATACTTAATGATGGGCGGATATTTCCAATAACCCTAGTTGTTTCAACCGCCTTTCAAAAATTCTTGCACTTCATCGGTTGCCATGGGTTTACCATATTTGCAGATGGTTTCTACCATCCAATCGTAGCCACAAAAACCCTGCGATTCGCGGCGTAATTTTGTGGCATCCCTAGAGTCTATTTCTTTCACGGAGATTCCAGCACCCCACCCGTCAGACCAACTATAATGGTAGTAGCCAGTATCCCTAATTTTTTCGGCATTTTCAATTGCCTTTTTTCCACGGAATGACTTGACTATCACATATTTTTGGCCATCTCCAGACCATTTGCCATTCCATGACGCACAATTTGGCATACTTAGAGTAAATGCAAGAATCATTACGGTCGATCTTTCTAGGTTAGCTGTCACACCCTACTTTAGAGTGTTCCATTCATAACACAACAGAACAACAATTAAAACAAACAACAAAGTACCAATTATTGAATTAACCAAACTTCCCTCATTTTTCTATCTTCCTTAAAAAATGGTTGATTGCTGCTTTCCAACGTGGTAGTGACCAACCCTCTTTTGGACTAGGTAAAATTCCAGTTTGCGTAAACGACCAACACGCCGTACAGACTTGACTGATTTGTCTGTCGTGTTGTTCTTTTGCGTATAAACGCATAGCAAGTGGGTTTAGGTCTAGTGGGTTAATCATGACCAGTATCCTACCATATTCCAGGTGACTTGTCAAGTGGACGATTGCGGTACTGCCCCGCAGTCCCATGCGTTGCTATTGNTAGCCTTAACGCTGGTCGAAACTATTCTATCGCCCATAATAAAAATCGGTAGTCCAGACTAACCGCAGTTGACTGCTAGTACTATTGCAATTCATACTAGTGGCTTTCACCAAACTACCTAGACTGTTTGCGTTTTCAGCTTACTATCGTAGAAGTGAAAACAAAACAGACAAACAAAAATTGAAGTCTACGCCGTTTCATTCTGTTTTAGATTCCTAGGGATCAAGGAATGGTTGAAGAATTGGAAAACAAACTGACCTAATTAAGTGATTGGCTCGCCTCACTTAACATGTCCAAAGTATACCATATGATAGAAGATAGTCAAGCAGAAAAAGAAAGAATGTGGGCGGAGTTACAGACATATAGGTTTTTAGGTCTTTTTGTCCTATTTGCGCGTCCGATTAGGAGAAAGGGACATTTATGTCCCAATCTCTTTATTCGGCAAAGTCGATACAAACTAAACGCCCATCAATTTCTCCGTAATTAAACGGTTGCTGGTCACAAAAATCAAACCCTACGGATTGTAGTTTATGACTTAATTCTTTTATTTCTTTTTGGTCAAAAGTATCAATCCAATCCAAAAAATCTTCAATTTCTCCGAAATCTTCATTATCACATTCCCACTTACAGAAATCTCTATACCATTGTGCTGGCATATTTGCCACTTGAGTGATTACGCACCAATACTCTTTATATTTGAAAAACCCATAGACTTGGGGGCCAGCACCAATTTTATGGGCTTTATCCTGATTTTCATATGCAGTTTCAGCTCTTTTTCTATTCTCATAAACCTTAACAGCAATCTTTTCGTCAATCTGTACAAACGTACAATGGCGGCCATGTGGATGTTTAGGAGACTTTGGACACGCAAAATTGTTGTCCAGAAATTTTATTGCTTTACTTTCTAGCATGAGAGACATAATTAATCCCTTAAAATAAACCAATCAACTTTCATGTGTGTACGTACTATACCATAATACAATTAATTATCAACCATTATTTGAAAGATTCTTGATTATGGATATTATCATATTAAGATATATAGATCTTCTTATCCAGATCGCGCGCCCCATTAAGCCAAAAAGACATGGATGTCTCCATATCTTCTGGCTGGTGTCTATCGGGTTAGGTTAGATTAAACCAACAATGGTTCATATTCTTCATCCCCAATACAAGCATAAATAAACCATTAGGTCATAACCTATCCCCTATCTAAATTCGTCAATGATTGTGTCAATCGCGTTTGTCAGTTCTGACGGCAGCGTTTTGTCATAATACATACTGACTAGTTGTTCTACCGAAAATAACTTATCGGCAGCTTCTAACAACTCTAACCCATATGTTTGCTGTTCTGGTTCGTCCAATAGGCCAGTTTCAATTGTCGTATTATCGCATTTAATAATCAACTCACGAAACCTACCAAAGAATCTTACTAAAATTGTCATGTGTTTGTTCCTTTCATTACGCCCACTATACCATTTAATCAGCGAGTTGCAAGCATATTACTAACATTTTTTCTTCTGCATAATAAGACCTTCATCTCTTTATATCCTGTTTGCCCGCCCGAATAAGACAAAAAGAGCCGCATGTCCCGATCACGAAACATGCGGCCATATAATAAGAGATTCATTCTTGCTAGATTGTCGGCGGTGTTTTCCGCATGGCCTCAACAGCCTTAGCCAGTACATCGAATGTTTCCAGCGAAATCGTTTGGCAGCCGACTTGGATACGATCATTGTAAACGTCGGCATCGTATTCGTCTGTCAATTGCACTGTCAGTTTATTGATCTGCGGTTTCAAAACTTCCTGGTCTTTCAAGAACTCTTGAAAGGTCATGCGATCACGACAATAGGAACTGTTATTTCCTGCAAGCTCTTTTTCTTCAAGATAAATTACAACAATGTCATAAGGATCAAATCCATACTGATTTTCAATATCCTGCGGGTTAGTGGATTCCCCACTTAGACCACGGTGCCAGACGTACCCACAACTGAACAGGTATGCCAGCAATACCATACGCTCCATCACGGACTCACATTTGATGTACAATTGGTAATTCATTTTAGTTCTCCCTACATTGTTGAAAGGCGTGATTAACTTAACTCACGTATGATACCATTTAACTGGCAAGATGCAAGCAGAAAACCATAAAAATTTTGCGTTGTTATTAGATATATAGACATTCTTATCTTTTTATCCAGATTGGCCGCGCGAATAGGACAAAAGGATATATAGATATATAGGTATGGATATCCACAATATAACAAATAAAAAACCGAGAATGGCAGTGGATTTACCTCCGCCATCTCGGAAACCGTAGCAGTCCTCTGGGCTAGGCTACCCCCAACACTTTAGGCTTACGCTGTAGCTGGAATACTTCAGACTGCCAGCCTATCGGTCATTTTCAAACCTCTCGTTCATATCTTCAACCCACTCTTCAAAATCGTTGCCGCCCATATAGGCATCGTATTCCTCTTGCGAGAAGCCGAACTGGCTATCAGGGCGAAAATTTTGGCTTTGCGGCATTGTACGTTCCCTTAAATAGAGGTCGGTTGAAACATCAACAACAAGCACAACAATCAAGATACTTAATACTACCAAATAACCTGTCATTTGTCAAGACCTTTCAGATCGAAAATTGCATTTTCTATGAAATAGACAGCAAGACCGATCAAGACATATAGCGTAAAGCTCATTTTGTCATGCCTTGGATTTTGCCGTCTACAATTTTCATTCTTGTTAGAAACCCACTGGCAAATCGTGCATAACACAACTTACCCTTACTGTATTGTGTATCGCTGGTGTAATACTTTCGTTCCAGCCTGACTGTACGTTTCTGGATTTTGAAACGCACAACACCCTTATGGAAGTGGCCATAGGCATCTTTGACATAACCTTCACTAACCAAGAATGTTTCGAGTTCTTGCAGTGTCATAATTGTTTCCCAAAAGTGTTTTGTCGGTTACTTTCAATACGCATAGTCTATCATATGTTGCGGCATAGTCAAGTAGAAACTCAAACAAGTTTGAGAAAGAGATTAAGATATATATGTCTTTTTATCCAGATTGCCCGCGCAAATAAGACAAAAAGGTATAAAGATATAGATATCCATAATTATTCAACAAAAAAGGGCGGGCTACGTCGCCCGCCCCCAATCAGGGGAGTTATTGCAGTCCGTCGTTGATAGCATTACCAACGATTGTATTTTGCCATTTCTGGATATACTTGTCCAAATATTCCTCTGCGATTTCAGAGGCAAGTCCGAATAGCGGGTTTTCCGACGTAATCGGCATCCCGTCTTCGTCCAGAAAATGTTCCAGTTCCCATCCTACTGGACACGCGTATCCCCCACAGGGCGGGGTGAGATGATCGCCGTGACTATACGGCGTAAACTGGACCTCGACGACAATGCTTGCCTCAATAGACTCGCCAAGAGGTTCAAACAATTCCTCAGTCAGAATCCGTGTCTTGACACACACGTCCCAACTTTCCGCCCACGTATGTCGTGTTGAAACCATTTTTCTCCCCTTTGTGTTAGTGACAACTTGAACTTATACATACAATACCATATTACACGAACAACGCAAGTAAAAAACAAAAAATTTTCAATGGATAACTGGCTCACTAGATATAGATATCCAGAATGCGGGCATCGGGCCAGATTGGCTACAACACAGTAAACATATATCTAAACCTAAATGTCTTTTTATCCAGATTGCGCGCCCAAATAGGATATAGAGATAAAGATATCCATTATGTAAGCAAAATAAAACCCGATACCCCCTATCATGGAAGTATCGGATACGCCGGTTTGGCGTCTTAGAATTGACTGCTACCCCAGCCACGTACACCAACTGGGATTTGCTTTGCAAAAGATTCCCAATTGTCATATTCACGCAAACGACAACCTTGTTGATGGCCTGCGATGCATCTTGCCTGATCGCCAGCACCCTCCATATTAGGGGCCAGCACAAAATGTTGAGTTGTTTCGCCGTATTGGTTGGTGACTAATACAGAGAACAAATGAATAACTTCATTGTCCTTAATCATCTCAACTTTCCACGCCTGGTTTTCTACGAACTCGATTGTGCTAACATTTCGTGCCATTTGTATTTCTCCTTGAATGTGAGTAACTTAACTTCACACATTAGACCATATTCCATGATAATTGCAAGCATATTCTACAAAATTTTTCAATGGATAATTGGACATTCATACCTCTTTATCTTTTTATCCAAATCGCCCGCGCCAACAAGATAAAAAGACCCACATATCCATAACTGCTATACGCGAAAACCCGCCACATTGGCGGGCTTCACGCAGTTCATCACTCACTCACATTTTACTGACTAATCGCATGATTGTTGCGAAAGTATCACCAGGACAATACTTGATCATTAGCTCGGCGGCTGGACTGTGAATACGGATATACTCTAACTGTTTAATGGTCAAATATACCTTGAACCACCTCTCATCATCGTTTCTCACTTGCCATTGTAAAACCTGCCCGTTTGCAAACACTGTGGTATTCACTTGAACCATTTTCTTTCCCCTTATTTGTGTGAATGATTAACTTAGACGCATTAAACCATAATGTGTGGGACAATGCAACCAAAATCTTACAAATACTGCCCTTTTTTCTTCTGCTGTACATTCTCATTTATATACATTTATGTCTTTTTGTCCAGATTGCGCGTCCGATTAAGATATTAAGACCTTTTTATCCGCAATTCCAGCAATTCGCTGGATAGACTGTACGCTTGACCGGCCATGCGGCTAGGTTAGCCGCCACAATAAGACATCTGACTAATTAAGTCCAAATCTCCTATTAAATCGCAGACTACGCCAATATGCGTACCACTGGCGTTTGGCTTCATTAGAACTGAATCGCCGTTTGCGTTTTCCGTCTGGCATGATCTAGTCCCTTAATCCTTTAATCCTTTATGGTGAAATTGTGAACTTTGTACATTCTACCATTTGATTGTAGGATTGCAACAAGAAAATATCAAGACATATATGTATACATACTTCTTTATCTCTTTGTCCAGATCGCCCGCCCAAACAGGATAAGAAGATTTATAAACCTTTTTGTCCATAATAGATCAAATAAAAAAGGGTAGGTTGCCACGCCTACCCTTCCGCCCGATATGCTCAACATGGACTTACGGCTGTCCGTCGTCTTGGCTGACTTCACCACCAAAGGGACACGTTGCGTCGATACCCTTCGGGCTGGTTTGACCCAGATTCCGTCATTCGTTGAACACGGCGTTCCTATTATACGTCTAAGTCACACGTAACGCCTAATTATGTGACTTGACGGCACGTTGAGTACTGCGGATTGTTTGCCCGCACCTACTTTGTGCGTCGTAGGTGAGTAACCTTTCCGTTACTGCTTTCCTCAACACACGTATTAGACCATATTCGGCTGGCAAAGTCAAGCAGAAAAAGAAAATGTTTATGGTGGGATATGCGGATATTTATACCTTTAGGTCTTTATGTCCAAATTGCGCGTCCGAATAGGACAAATAGATTTATATATATGTATATCCATAATTACTCAACACAAAAACCCGCCACATTGGCGGGCTTCTGCGCGTTCACTCATTCACTCAGGAAGGGCATAGGGG
>JGI10211J34971_10001387_pt1 | contig 20077 bp, 32 predicted proteins | sample Etolagsediment_FD_34971 | JGI IMG/M metagenome (IMG submission 34971)
AAAATCTTAAGGTCAGGTGTTTTAAGTGCTTCAGTAGCAAAAAGCGATAGCAGATCTGTTTTAGCTTCTTGTGAAGCCGCTTGGCTTTTACTTGCCGCTTCAGCCGCTTTAAGTTTGATAGCTTGCTCCTGCTTACCTTTAGCCTGAGCCATTTGCAAAATAGGATCAGCAACAGCAGAAATGGTTTGTGGAGCAAGGATACTGCTCAACAGGCCACCTTCAGGCGCATTTGCGACAGCCGCCGCTAACTGCAAACCAGAAATATAGGGGGCATACTCATACCCTGTTTGATCACTTCCCAATAAATCTTGGTACTGTTTTAAATAACTTTCATAACTGGTTGGCTCAGGAACCATACCCATAATCTGCTTATAAGCATCAATATTAAACCCAGCAGGAACAGTTTCACCTTCTGAAGGAGATCCTTCTTGACGCATTACGGGTTGTTCACCCATAGCCATACGAGCCATAGCTTCTTGCTGTCCAGGAGCTTGCATCATACCCATATTGATGCCGCCCTTTGGGGCTTCATTTTCAGCCATTTCCAAAATGCTGAAAGTAGGCTGAAGCAAAGTCAGCACAGAATCAGGGGTTTTATTTGCATCTTTACGACCCACATACCCTGCAAGTTCAGTACGGCGTTCATCTATTGATGCTTCATCCCCACGGAGAGCATCCATAACACCAGCATAATCTTCAGCATTATCAATCTTTGTTCCTACTTCTTCCATAGCTTCAGCGGTATCAGCCAAACCTGAAGTGATACCTGAACCATCAGCTTGCATAGGCTGTGGCCGTTGACCCTGAAACATTGCTCGTTGTAGGACATTATCCATATTATCACCCAAATGCTTTATTAGCCGCGCCGTATAAGCTCAAGCCGCCGATACCCGCGCCAAGTAATTGGTTAAGGAATCCTGGTTGAGGAGCAGAGGCTGTGCTGATAGTTTGCTGTGTAGAAGGCGCACCACGCAGTATATCGCTGTAAAAGCCAAGCCGCTGATACGGTTCATAAATAGTTTGCAAGTCTGTTGCTCTTTGTGCTTCAGCCTGTTGTTGCAAGATCTGACGCTCTTGTTCGCCAAGCTGTGCCAACTGATTAATTTCAGATTGTGATATTTTACTGCCAAGTTCACTCAGGCTTGCTTGGCCAAGACCAAGTTGACCAATACCCTGTGCTAACCCTGCTTGAACACCGCCCAACTGACCAATGCCTTGTGCCGCCTGTAGCGCACGACCAAGCTCTTGCTGAGCCGCTTGCTGAGCTTGCAAGAAATTTTGTGCTTGACTTTGTGCTAGTGCTTGAGCACGATTACGGTCTATTTCCCGTTGTGCGATTTCAGCACGGCTACCACCAAAAGCACTTGGACCTCCAGGTTGTCCAACAGCTTGAGAAGCCGCTTGTGTAGCCTGAATATCATAAGCACGGTTAATTTCATCTTGGATAGCTTGCTGGTAAGGGTTCATATAGGCTTGCATTTGCGCTTGTGTAGGCGCACCCATTCCTGCCCCATATGTGCCAGCCGCTTGTCCTACCAGCCCCATACCAGCCTGATATGCTGGCAATGCCGCACCCATTGTTGTCGCACCAGCCGTAAGATACGGTTGATATGCGCCTAAACCAGATTGTGCCGCGCCAAGAGCCTGTTGCCCTGCTTGCGTCATACCTTCTGCAGTAACCGAAGGAAGCCCACCAGTAGGAGGAGCACTGGTAAGAGCTTTAGCTTGTTCCATTAAGCCTATTTTATAGGCTTCAATTTCGGGGGCTTCGCGCTGGATTACTTCTTGGACTTCAGCCATTATGCTCTCCCCTCAAGCTGTTTCATCATGGCGTACATTTTCTTAGCACCTTTCTGGCGATCGCCACCGCCAGCACCACGGACAGCACGGGCATTCATTACAAACTCACCATCACTAAGCATGGCTGGAATAGAATCACTGGTCGGTGTTCCCGGACCAACGATTTCACCACCACCAGCCGCCGTTACAGGAGGCATAAAGGTTGGGTCTTGATAATATGGGTTATCGCCATAGAACCTTGAATCAAACCCATACAACCCAGGATCTTGTTGATACAACCGGACACCCGTTACATCATCAAACCCATCACCATCTTCATCTACAGGGGGCGGCATTAGAGAGGCAACGCCTAATCCAGTAGCCGCTAATGGACCATACTTAGCAAGTATCCCAGGAGCTTCACTGGTAGCCGCTTTAGTAACAGCATCTGCAATCATTTTTTGTTGGGCGGCTGGCGTTAATGCTGGCTGACCAGCTAATTGCAATGCTTGATTTGTAACATCAATACTTTTTGCCGCGGATTGTGCCGCTTGTGCCGCTTTAAACTCAGGAGTCAGGCTTGTACGGGTAGGGCTAAGATACTTTTCTAGGAATGATTCACCACTGGTTGTGACCTTCCCTGTAACAGGATCAACACCCGTAACCACATTAGGGTCTGGATCGTACAATGTTTTTTCAAAAATGTTTTGCTGAGCCGCTACTTCAGGAGCAACCCCCGCTTGTGCTTGCAATGCCGCTAGTTTAGTTTGTCCTGCTTGACTAAATGGATTTACAGGCGTCATTGCTTGGCCAGCACTAAATGTTCCTAGCCCCGCAGAAGGTGCGGCACGGCTACCAAAGAAAGCACCACTGCCAAAGCCTTCACTACCGCCAAAAGCAACATTACCGAGGCCAGCTAATCCACCTGTGATAACTGCATTTCTCAGTGCATCTTTTGGACTTTGACCAGCAATCAAACCACCAGCCAAACTACCCAAACCCGAAGCAAAAGCGATAGGCATAGCTGGCAAAAGGAAAGGCGCGGCGATAGGCAATACAATCGGCGCAATCTTTTTAACAACTTTTTTAACGCTTTTGAACAGTTTCTTAAGGAAAAACTCAGGCTGACCAGTAGCGGGGTTGATACTGTTTAATTCATTACCAACGATATAACGCTCAGGATCTAACCCCATATCTTCCATTTGCTTAAACAGCATTTTCTTCATACGGGGGTTAGCATCGAGGACTTCTACAGGAATAACTGTTTCGCCCTCAGCGGCGTGTACGATGTATGTATCACCCTCACGCCCAAAATCAGCAAGCATATCAGCCGCTCGACGCACAGACTCAAGGCCACCTGTCGGCACAAGTGGCGCATTTTGTACTTCAAATGGGAGCGTTGCTATACCTTGCATCATAAAACCTCGTTATAATGTGATGCAGGGTAGCTATTCCTGTAATTTGCTGATCTTAGCATACCCTTATTAATCTTTTTTCGCAACCTATGAACTTCCACCTGACATAGATTCAGGCACAGTTACTTGGATAACAGTACTTCTTTTTTCTGTACCCAGCCATGGATTACCACAATCAGGGCAATTACCATCGGGGTAACTTGCTATTTCGGCAGGGGTATCCACCTCATTAGGGCAACTCGCACAATGAACAATATCACGGCTTGTTGAAGGTTTCCATTTAGAGCCATCAGGCATTGTTAGTATATCAGTCATGGTGTACTCACTGTTACAGTTCCAACGGCGGTAATTCCGGCTGTTGTTCCCGCCAAAACATCGTTCTCACGAACAATTTTTACAAATCCATCTTTTTCATATAAATCGCCCACTTGCAATATTCCACCTTCACCAGAAGTTGCAATATTCGGTATATTAGATATAGGCGACCTTACTTCATCAATAACAAAATCAAGGTTGCGAGCTAACTGGTTAGCAAAAGTTTGATCATACTGTTGCGGCGCAACAGGTATAATCGTACGGATAACTTTGCCACCCGCACCACTACTCATCTTCTACCATCCGGACGAGCATCTAAGCGTGGCGCACCTAACCGCCATTTTACGCCCAATGCGTCACTGCTGACTTTTAAAGCCATAGAACGCCCTCTGGCTCGCACAAATATTTGGTCAGTATATTGTTCAATAGGGCTGGCTACTGCACGAGTAACTGTTCCACTAGGGCTTTCTGTATACGGGTCGCCACTAAAATCACGGCTAGACATTGTAAATACTGCCGCAGGAGAAGCCGCTTCTGAACCATTGAAAGTAAGATCAGGCAATACTCGGCGTATCAACATAAATTGGTCGCCATCACCAATGTCAAAATCAGAAGATTGGACATACGCATCTATAGCTACGGCGGGGTTTACACTACCATCATCAAACCCAAACTCATGGTCATATAGGTAGCCATCTGTACCTGTAGCCTGTGGGTAACTACGAGTTCCTGCCGCACGGTCATTCCATGCAGTACGCACCATAGAACCATAATACCAAACCTGTTCTGCATAATTGAACACCACATAACGGTCAATTTCATCAGAACTGGCAGAACAATAGAACCACCAGATTTCACTCTGGCTGGCTAGGCTACCCGCATGAATCTTAAATGATTGGTTACGGTTTAGATCACTAAACACATAATCCCTTACCGAGCATGGTATGGGTGTTACGCGACCATCGTAAACATAGAAGTTTTCTTGACCCATCCAAAACACAAGGTCATTAACACTAATAGCGGCATTAGGGCTGGCAATACGAATATTATCTGCTAACAATGCTGTTCCAAAAGTATATGGCGCACCTACATATTGGATAGAGTGCAAACTATGGTCTGTCCAAACTAAGAACTGGCGGCTGGTACGCACCGCTGTGATTATTTCAGAACCCTGTGATAACCGCAAATCCCCTGCTGTATTTGTAGCCGTAGGATTCCAATCTGTAATAGATTCTTGGTCAGACCAACGGATTAACAAAGGGTCTTGTATGCTAGTGCCTATTGTATTTGCGCCAAAACAAAGAACATGGCGGTCAACATCAGATACCATTACTTTACGAGCAACGGTAGGAGCATCTGTTGCACCAGATAGATCAGTTATATTTACCCCTCGCGCGGAAACACCACCTGTTGCATCCCAGTAATAAACGCCACCATCAGCTTGGTTAAAGATTAAATCCTCACCAAAATCATCGGCAAACCATAAGCGTAATGTTTCACCCGCTAGTGACCCTACCGTACTGCCCCAAGTAAATCTGCCCCAAGTACCCGCACCCCAGCCTGTGCCAAGAACAGTAGTATTAAGTCCAACAGATATTTGATAGGCAACCTGTACTGAACCGCCACCACCTGAAACAGAGCCAGCCGTAGCAGAACCACCTGTATCTACTTGGTATGAGTTAGCTGAAATCACATTTGTGATAGTTAACTCTTGGTTTAGATCGCCTGTTCCTAATCCATCAAATGCAGTAGCACCACTAATAGTTATAAAATCACCAAGGGAAGCACCATGACCTGTATCATTGATGGTTATTACACCACTCCCCGCCGTAGAAGAATCTAGGGGGTCTGTACCTAGAGTAACTGTTCTACGGATAGGTGTAATATCATTTAATGTGCCATCCTCTTCTAAATATACCTTTTGCTCAGTACCTATAAACAAAAGGTTAGAAGAATCTAGCGTAACAAAATCATGTATTTTGCGGGGGTCACCAATATACGCTGAGTCATTAACTTTAGTCCAACCACCAATACGCTCCACATAACCATAACGGAAGCGTATTTTATCACCGTCAAACCAACCACCCTCATTAGAGTAGTTGGTTCCCTCACGGTTGATTCCAGGCTTAAACTGTAGCTTACTCAGCGGCATTGCTACCTCTTATGCGTAAGGGCTTGTACCGAGTAAATCAGCATCCCATGCGGCTTTTAGGCTGGCAATATCACTAGCACTGTCTATTGCTGATGCGGCGGGTGCGTCACGAAGGCTGGTTTTCTTTGCAACTGATGCGGCTTTCGCTGTTGCATCATCTGCTTCCATTGCTTTCATGTAGGCAACATCTTCTGCATCAAGCAGAGGCTTGCGAACTTCACGGATTTTATCCCGAAAAATTTCTTTCGCTTTAGTCATATCTTCGCTGATTACAGAACCAGACAGTGACCATGCGCCACGAAAGTGACGGTCAGAAGGCATGGTAACTTCTGCGGCATTCGCTAGAGCACCATCCTTATCTACAATATAGACTTCAGGCATCTTTATTCTCCTATGCTACCATGTCTACGGCGACATCTTCGCTAATACGCCACGCATTTCGCCATTCGCGTGTTTGCGGTAATTGCTGTTTTTTGCAGATTACCAACTTGGGCTTATTGCCCATGTTCCATTCGCGCCACACATCCTGCGGCACATCTTTCATAATCAGGTACTCAATTGCCTGTTCCTCTGTCATTGCTGGCATCGGTTCAGTGTTGTGCAACAGATAGCCCCTTGTGTGCTTCTTAAAGTCTGGCTGAGCTTCGTCTTTGGCTAGTTCCCAATAGACCCACACAGGTGGAAGGATGCCGCCTTGTAAAGCGCAAGCCATCCAGTTCGGGTCAGGCACAAGTATCTTGGCGCACTCGTCCACGCTGTCCTCATAGACAACACGGTAGTCAGACTGCACACCATCAAGGTTTTGCTTCGCCCAGCCCAAGCGGTCAAAGAGGTGAGTGCCTTTGAAATCAGGTGTCGTTGTCATTAGGCGAGGTCTCCCATTGCCATCGCAGTCATAACTGCTTGGTCCTGTCTTGCCGCCGCATCATTCCAGCCACCAATTGATAGCGCACTCGTTGTGTTCGCGCCGCCATCGTTGAATGTTGTTGAGCCGCCCCAAGTGTCTCCATTGCAACAGCCGCCATATGTCGCCGCACTCATTGAACTAGTGAAGGACAGTTCAAAATTTCCGGTTCCGCTATCTGTGATGCTTGCAAAATTGTGGCTGTCCTGCGTTGTCGGCGGGTTCACATTCCCCACAAAATGTATCCAAGCCTTCGCACTACCATTGACCACATACTCCGTACCCACGCTTCCCGCTGTGGAGTGTTGGATGTCATCTGCTACTATTGTTCCAGCCATTATGCTAAGTCTCCAACCACGTTATATGTTGTGTTGTCTCTGTCGGCATCAGAACCGCCATTGCGAATACGAATAACAAAAGAACCTGTAGCCATACTGTTTGACGAACCGTGACAAGTGTTACCTGAAACGACATCCCAATCTGCGCCTATACTTAAAGAATAATTTGCGTTGTTGAGGTCGTTAGCAATTGTCACCGTGTAATTGCCCAACCCATTATCGGTAATGCTTGTGGTGTTAAATGAATCATCTAAAACAGTGTCAGAGCCTTCAAAGTGGCCCCAAGCCTTTGCCAGCCCCTGCATCACATCGGTTGACGAACCAGTCAGACCAGCGATGTTTGTTACTTTTAAGGTACTCATGCTAGGTCTCCACAAGAATGATTTACTACTTCATTAAAGTCATCTACAGCATCAGCAAGGTTCGTAGTAGTGTATCTACAATTAGTCGTACCCATAGCAGTAGTAAGTCTATAGATATTTAAAGAACCACCGCCTACGGCAGTGTTGCCATTATCAATCCTGATAGCCCCGTCAATAGTGTAGTCATTCTGACCACTCATACTACTAGTCCAATTATTTTGCCAATTACCTGTGCCATTATCTGTCAAAGAAGACACATTAAATGAATTATTTATTGATGGTGTGCCAGAACTAAAAAAGGCAATGAACCCTTTTGCGGCTGTCTGTTTGGTCAGCGTGGCCGCACCCCCGCTTGTGTTTTGAACTGTATCTGCTTTAATTGTACTCATACTAACCTCACACGATGCTCAGATTGCCATTAATAGTTAAAGTAACCCCACTAGCAATCGTTAATGGTCCAGCACACAAGCCGTTTTCATCACTATCTATAGTCACATTTGTGTCTAATTGTTGCTGATGCACCCTAAAAATATCTCCTGCCGATGAACCAACCTCACCGTTTTCACCTTTATACAGACCGCCCCCTGTACCTGATAGTGCAGAACCATCCCCAGAAAACGCTGTTGCTGTTAATGTACCAGAAGATGGATTAAATGTTAACTTAGAACTTGAAACTTCTTGAGCTTGATTGCCAGAAGTCCCATCAACAAAGGTTGGATAAAAAGTTGCGTTAGTTGATGTATCATCTGTAACCGTTGTATTTGTGGCATTTGTAGCTGTTCCAGTAAGGTCGCCTGTGACATTACCCGTTACATTACCAGTCACATTACCTGTAAGGTCGCCCGTGACATCTCCTGTTACATCGCCTGTGAGGTTGCCCGTCACATTACCAGTCACATTACCTGTAAATGCCCCTGCAAAAGTAGAAGCTGTGAGTGTGCCTGAAATGGTTAAGTTATCTAAAGCATCTACAACTGCCGCCGCCGCACCCGAACCTTGTGTGTAAACGACACGAGTATCACCATTAGCGATAGTGATTTCAGCACCCGAACCCTGTGCAATAGTAATACTCTGGCCACCTGTAGTGGCATTATCAATTATCCAAACTTTAGATACAGTATTAGGCGCAATAGTAAGTTTACGAGTAGTTGTAAGGCTCACCGCAGAAGTGACCTTTAGCATTAACGAACGAACCTCTGCCGTAGCACCATCTGACATTGTCAGCGTAGCATCCGCATCTGATGCCATATCGGATGCGGCATAACCAAGGGCTTCTGCAATTAAATCAATATTTGTATTAGTCTTAGTTCCCCAAGTACCACCAGCTTCACCAGTAGCGATGAGTTCTAATCTCAAATTATTAGTATATACACTAGGCATATATCAACCTCACGCCGCTATTTCTGTCCAACTTGGTGTCTGGCTTGGTGAAACCTGAGACCAATTTGGTGTTTGATCTGGAACGATTGTTCCCCATACTAACACTCTTCCTACTTGTCCGGTAGCAGATATTCCCGCAGGGTAGACATTTGCATCAGCCGTTACCGTCACTGAACCCAAAGAAGCCGTAGCAGAATTACCCGTAACCGCTACATTAGCATCAGCCGCAACAGTTACAGAACCTACTGCTCCAGTAGCCGCAATACCCGTGGCTGGAACATTTGCATCACCAGTAACCGTTACAGAGCCTGTTCCTCCAGTAGCGGCTTCACCCGTTGGGAAAACATTTGCTCCTGCCGCTACCGTTACACTGCCGACTGCGCCAGTAGCCGCGATTCCTGTAGCAGGAACATTTGCATCACCCGTTATATCAACACTACCAACTGCGCCAGTAGCGGCTTCACCCGTTGGGAATACATTCGCATCAGCGGCAACAGTAACACTGCCAACTGCGCCAGTAGCGGCTTCACCCGTTGGGAATACATTCGCTGTACCTGTCGCCGTGACTGTACCTACTGCACCAGTAGCGGCTTCACCTGTAGGACTAACAACGGCTTCAGCAACTACAGTAACAGAACCTTCGCTACCCGTAGCTGTTTCACCTGTGACAGAAACATTTGCTTCCGCAATAATAGAAACACTGCCAACCCCTGTCGTACCAACTAAGCCAGTAACGGGGATATTAGCAGTGCCTGTAGCCGTAACTGTCCCAACACCACCTGTGGCAGAAACACCAGTGACAAATACATTGACACCCGTTGCTCCCTGACCCGATAGGGTATCACCAGATAATGTGGTAAAACCTAACATCTATCGCCACCTTGGTCCTTCAAACCATGCTACAAGACTTATTCTTTTTCCTTTTGTAACAGGTCTTACCCGATGTTGTAAGTATGAAGGAAAAACCAACACACTCCCTTTTTCTTTAGATTCAGCTCCAGGAGAGACTACTTCACTAAATTCAAAGTCCCCACCTTCATATTCATCGGGAGAACTTAATTGCAGAGTTATGGATAATTTTCTATCATAACCAATATCATTATTCCAATCAACATCATGATGCCAATCGTAATGGCCACCTTCGGTGGCTAAATATTCGGTATACTGGATATCCGCAAAATTATCTACATCTAGATTAAAGGCGTTACGATTGGCCATTTTGACATATTCAAACAGCCAATCGCGTATTTTATGCTCATCTGTAAGCCAACGAATGCTACTTGTGCGGACTTTATCATCTACCTCAGAAGAGGAAAATATCCCAGCCTCTTGAACAGGCTTGGTATTAGCAATATTGGTGACCCAATCTATTTGAGCTTGACTTGCTCCACCAGACCATAACTGCCATAAATCACGCATCTAAACAATCGTCCAAGTCTCACCTGTTCCAACAGTAACAGTAACGCCGCTATTGATAGTAATCGGTCCAGCCGACATAGCGTTATAAGTATTTGTAATCGTGTAACTAGCACCTACCGCTGTCTGGTTTTCCCAAAAAGGTTGGTTACTACTGTTTGTGATCACACCGTTGAATGTTCCACTAAATGTCCCTGGAGGTCCGGTCGGTCCAGTTGGTCCGGTCGGTCCAGTCGGTCCAGTCGGTCCGGGAGGTCCTGGAGGTCCCGCTGGTCCAGTTGGTCCAGTAGAACCCGTCGGTCCTGGAGGTCCGGTCGGTCCAGTTGGTCCGGTCGGTCCAGTTGCCCCTGTCGGTCCTGGAGGTCCAATCGGTCCAGTAGAACCAGTTGGTCCGGTCGGTCCAGTCGGTCCGGTCGGTCCTACCAAAGCGACATTAGCTACTGTTCCTTTACGGATAGCACCCGCAGTAACATCATAAACAGGTATTAAGTCTGTACTTTGAAAACTGGTTTCCGTGGTTAAGCCGTTAATGTCCATATTAACAGTGACGGTTCCAGAAGTCCCACCGCCTGAAATACCTGTGCCAGCAGTAACACCTGTAATATCGCCAACATTAGAAGTCCACCCAGCATCGTTATTCATGCCAGAAAGATTAATATTGGCTTTAGTCAACTTGCGTTGGACATTACTCGCATCTACAACTACAAAAAAGTCACCATCGCCATCTGTGGTAGAAGTAGTCAACTCTGACAAATCTACATTTATAGTAACTGTCGCCGTTTCTGAACCACCACCCGATACATCAATAGCACTACCCGCTGTGATATCAGCGACATAATTGCCTGTTGTATCCGTGCCTAACGCAACAGAGTTTGCTTGAATAGTAGTGGTAAGCGTTATATTGCTCGTACCATCAAAACTAACACCTGTAGCGGCTACATCGCCACTTAAAGCAATAGTACGACCTGTGGCTAACGCTGTAGCCGTAGCCGCATTGCCCGTAATATCAGAAGAGATGGTAGCAGGAAGCCGTGCATCAGCTACTGTTCCACTAGCAAGATTACTGGCATTTAAGTTGGTTAGCGCACTACCATTAGCGGCAATGATGTTATCACTACCGTCAAGGTAAATGGCTTTATCAGCGGGATAGGTGATAAATATTTCTTTGGCTGAAGACGAGAAACTAACTTTTGCTCCTGCGTTTGTGCTGGCTAACACCGTAGTTCTTTGCAAAGTATTTGTGCCAGATACATAAGTACCAAGCCCTACTTCATAATCAGAACCATCAACACAAACATAGTAAGTCGTATCACTATTAGACAAAGCAGAACTAAAGGCAGAAAAACCCGTAGTCGCCCCATCTAATACAAAATCCGTCGTACCAGAGGTCGCAGTTGTTTCTTTTATTCTATCCGCAATGACAAGAGCCATTTTAGCCCCCTACTTAGGCAATGCGGATGATAGCGTTACTTGCATCCGCAGTTGGGAACTGAATAGTAAAGTCACCCGCTGTCGAGGTTTTATCACCACCAAAAGCAAGAACAACTACTGAGTCCGTTGTGCCAGAACCACCACCTGTTGTGGTGTTATAAATAAGAGCACCGTTGGCTGTAATTGTTGCTGTGCTAAAAGTGAGATCATCAAAGTCTGTAAATGCAGTCGTACCACTTGTGGTAGGGGTGACATTAGTCAACGCCCCACCGCCAGCACTATACCCTGTGCCAGCTACCTCATTAGTCACGCTATAATCAGTCGTGGTGGCTCCTAGAGTTGCACTGCTAGTATACAGAGCAAGTTTAAAGCTATGGCCTGTAGAGGTCGTAAAATCGTGTTTAGCTTGGAGTAGTTCCTGTTTAAAGGAAGTACACATTGCTTGGGTGATAGCCATCAAAATCTCCTTATCGCTTCAGCCAGTTCAGGATGCCCTGCATCCAATAATTTATTATATACAGTAGTTCTATCACTTCGAATAGCCTCCCGCATATAAAACGCCACAACTTTTTCCATATGCTTTTGGAACGCTCTGGCTTGGTCTCGTATAGCTGGGGGTGCGGAATCTGAGACCGAAATCAATTTATTTACGCACCGCTCTGCGACTTCATCAGGGGTAAACCCCCGATTCTGGGTCGTTTGCACCGTTACAATCGGTGTTTCAGGAAGTTTCAAATCAGCTTTAAACATTATGCTTTTTGCCTCATTAACATCCCTTGACGATAAGCATCAGTAACTTCAAGTGCTTCCCCGAAGTTTTTCAGCCTACCAATAGCCTCAGCAAACATTTTTTCATATTGCTGGAGCACATCAGCTTCGCCCTTCATAAAAGTATACGCCTCTAGGAGACTTCCGTAAAGAAGAGCTCTATCTGCATTAGTGCTGAGCCATGTTGTTCCACCTGCCGCACCCGCAGTGAGGCTGTTTGGTCGGTACATATAATGCAACTCAGCGGTATAGTTATCATCAGGAGTAGGCGCGATAACCAAATTACTTACATCAAAATAAGCATAATATTTCGGCACACCTGTTGTAGCAGGATTAGGGTTTACTTCCTGAATAAAGTTCACATCTTTATATAACAAAAAGACATGGTTGCTAGAACTAATAATGGATAGAGACAAAGGCGTTAAAAAATCTGTAGGGACAGCAAGGTACTTATTACCTGATGTCATAGAACCTGTAGCGTTTTTACGGAAAAACTCAAGTTGTACAGATTTAAGGATACGCTCTTCTGCCCCTTGGATAAAATCATCAAGGTGGTTAACAAAAGTCGTTTCCTGATTTTCCGTATAATCTTGGATAGCTGTTTTAAGCTCTGCGTATGTAAAACTCATGATACTGACACCGTAACTATGCCCACAGAAGTTACCATCTGTAAGGGGGCTGTTTCATTAAACACCGATTCTCCCACTTGCACAACCAGAGGTTCTTTACGGTCTACCCGAGGTTTATATATTGCTTGTGGGTCTGTTGGTGTAAAGATTGGGTCTAACTGTGGATGCTTTGTTTCAAAACACTCAGGGCATACTTTATGGCCGTTCCATTCCTCACGCATTTCAAGGTATGGGTATTGAAACCCACACCTGTCACAAATAGCCTGAGAATATTTACCGACCGCATATGCCATTACAAGAACCCATAATAATCTCTGCGTGGGGTAAGTGTCAGGTTTGCCCGATCTACATCTTCATATGCCGCCCGTTGGAACTCTTCTTCGTACACCGCCTTTAACAACTGCATACGCTCAGGGGCTTTTTTCATGGAAATGTAATATGCCAGACCTGCGGCCAAACACGGATAAAACCTAAAGGGTACTTCTACCGTATTTGTGTAATCATCTGCATCCTGGATACGAGTCAACCTATCGTACACAAAAGTGTACGATTGATCAGGTGTAGGCCATATGTTCAAAACAGGCGTGATAGAACGATCTATATACCATTGCGTTGGTTTTGCTTGGGAAAGTTTGCTAGGGATATTTAAAAACTCATCACGGCTTACTCTTTCAATGGTGACATCGGATTGTGTAGATACCCCCGCATTAGTACGAATAACAGCACTCAATACATCAATTGTATCTGCATCAAGATTATAACTGTTTGTTCCTGCGACCAAAGAAACAGTGCTTTGCTCAATTGTCCAACGATTCAAACCACGGTTAGCCCAATCAGCAAACAAAAGGTTAAGCGACCTCTTCGCTGTAGTAAGGTCATATCCTGTGCGGACTGACATACCACAACGCTCAAATGCTTCTTCAATGTAATCACTTACATCTAATTCAAAATCGGTAGAACCAGAAGTCGCCATAACCTACTCCTTATGAGCACGGACCTTTTACTATTTTGCCGCCGCCCTTCATTTTCTTCCTTGCTGAGCCACCATACGCCATTTTCTTCCGTGGTGACATCATCATTTCACCACCGCCCATCATTTTCTTGCGGCCATAACCACCGCCCATCATTTTCTTGCGACCGTTTTTCATGACTTTTTCTCCTTTTTAGCCTTTGGTTTTTTACCTTTACCAAAGATATGAGCATCTACTTTTGCGGCTTTACCGCCTGTCAACACACTGTTGACTCTAGCCATAGCCCACTGGCTTGGTGTAGCTCCGGGACGATGTCCAGTTCTATATGCCGCCAGCCCTTTATTGTACACACGCTGGAGCTGGCCAGCCGTTACCTTCTTACCTTTTTTGCGAGCCGCCTCTGCTTTCTTAGCCAGAGACTTTTTTACGCTTGCGCTTAGTGCCATTTTTCTTCCTCTTAGCGGCAGTAATTATATCCGCACGGGTAATCTTTTTGCGGGGTGGGGCAATAGCGGCAAGCCGCTTTTGTTTTGGAGTGTACTTGCTGTAAGGCATTAGGCTTTCCTCGTCTTAGTACCAAACTTTTTCCGGAACGCTTTTGTATACTTAGATTCTTTTGTCTTCCTTCTAGCTCCAGAGCTCGTATAATCGCTAGGGAAAACATATGCAGAAGGATCCTTTGAAGACTTTTTAGCGTTCCGCTGTATCTCTTTTCTACGCTTGGCCTTATCAGCAGAACTAAGACCAGCTAAATATTTGGCAGGGATTTTACGCTTCTTTTTCTTTTTAGAAGCGGGAGCTTTTTCTACTTGCTTTCGCATTTGTCCCCGTGTCATTGCCATTATTTCATCAACTTAATAAGTTCCAAAAGGCTACCACTGTTTGTCAAACCAATAACCACCACAGCCCCAATCAACATCCACTTAGCTTGAAACACAGCCTTTTTTACTTCTTTCATATCCTCATGAAGTTCATCCACATGACGAACTAAATGATCTTGTTTTGTCTTCCACTCGGTAAACTCAATTTCCAAGTCATGTACACCACGGTCTGCCATAAATTTTACCACGCCTTGCATGACCAATACCTTGCCGAGAATTTATCGGAAGCACTGGCACAATTATGGCGAGCTCTAAAAGACTTGCGTCTAGCAGGGATGCTCTTTTTAATTTTCATATTAGGGTCACCAAACCGTACCAACTTTACTTGGTCACCCTTTTTAGCCAACACCGCAGACTTGCGTTTTGCTCCAGGAGTACGCTTGGGTTTATTGTACCCACTAAAAGTTTCTCCTCTGTAGCTTAATTTACCGCTAGGGGTGCGTTTGACATTTTTAGTCGTAGCCATTAAAACGAACTCCCATTCCTAATAAGAATCATATCAAAAGCCGCTGTGACTCGCGCATTGTTTGACCTTACACTAGCCCTTACATCAATATCTGATTTTTCAGGCACGGCAAACGGGATACCAAAAGCATAAAAATATTCAGCAGAAGCCACCTCAAAAGTGTGTGCGATACGGAAGGCTGTTTCACCACTATATCGTACAAAAAAGTCGCCTGTTGCATCTGCACCCGATTTAACGCTCATTACACCTTGGGTCAAGTATGCTGTGTATCCAGCAGGAACAGTATATATAGCCATAAGAGTTTGACCTTTACCCGCAGTTATGCGAGCAACGGTGGTAGCACTTACTTTTATATCGATATTGCCCACATTTGTTGCTGAACCATTGTACATATACGCACGATACACCCTTAAAAAGGATTGCGTGGTAGCATTTCCGGTTGCAGAGGTAAGCGTCACATTTTCTGTTATTTCATTATAGTCCGCATCTAGGCCAACTATTGTGATAGTTTTATCTGCGTCAGAAGCACTTGCTCTGTCTACAGTAAGCGTACTAGCTGAAGAAAAAGACGACCACGGGTATAGTGTATCATCAATATCCCAAATGGATCCTGTTGTGCTTACAGACATAGAAGGCACAGCACCGAACTTATGCACAGCAGAGTGATAAGCAACTTGCCCACGGGCAACTTGAAGCTCGAACGGCTCAGAGGTTCCAACTCTTGTAATAGAGCTAACTTCACGAGCCATTCGAGTCTCCTTTAGTTATAAAACACCGTCATAGCAGTGATATTAGTGAAAGCAGACACATAAATATCTGTTACACGAATACCCTCTGCAGGGATGTTTACTGAGTGTGAATCAGATGCAAGGAAATCTAAATCCAAAACGGTAGCCCCGCCATCACCATCTGTAATGGTAAGGCGGGGTGTACCTGTCGTGGTTAGAACCTGTATCTGACGGATACGCGCAGGACCAACACCAGCAGAGCCAGTGCCAGTTAACCGCTTTGATTGTACATCAGATCCAGCCATGGATTACGCCCCTCTTAGCTATCAGCAAAAGGAGTAGCAATCGTGCCTGACCCAATCAACTGTCCTTGAACCATATACTCGGCAGTAGCCAGAGCAGTAATTTCAACATAGCTGTTAGCAATACCACCAGTGGTAGTACCATTCATTGAAATCACATCATTAGTTGCTCCAGGAACAAACCGCTTATGTGTACTATTGGTGATGCCAACAGAAATAGAACCAACAAACTTATCAGTACCATCTGTCTTAATATCAAGATCAGAAGCTGTTGTGCCAATGAAGAAACGGTAAACTGCACCGATTTCAGCCGTAGCAATCGAAGGCAGGGTAACAGCACCGTCTGCATCATTGATTTCAATAATGCGGCCAGCGTGTGCGTTAAAGGTGAGACTGGTCTCAGCTGTAATGTTTACAACAGAATCAGAACCAGCAGTAATGAAGCCGTTGTTAGAAACAACTGGACCTGAAAAGGTCGATTTAGCCATGTGTATCTCCTTGTCGTGGCTAGTGTCTGCTTACGCAGTCAAGGTTGATATCTCAACTATATAACAAAAAAGGGCGGCTGAAAAGCCGCCCTTCCATTTTGATGAATTTTGTTTAGGCTCCAGGAGAACCAAAAACACAGCGTGGGTCGGAAACACCGAAGCTGTAACGCTCACGAGCTTTGTAGCGAACATTACCTGTTTCGAAATCGCCTTCCATGCTGTTTTGCATTGGAGTCCGAACAAAATGCTTGAAGCCGTTAGGCGCATCCGTTTTAATGAAGAACGCATCTGTATCGGTCAGGAAGTGGTTAACCACATAACCGTCAGGAAGCATACCCATGTTACGGATAGCATTGATGTCATTGTCTGCAGTCGCAGGACGCAGATTAGATGCCATCAAACGCTCGGCAACAAACTGGAGGTTGGTAGGAATGATCAACTTCATACCACGAAGTGCGATCTTAAGACCACGCTCGTCAATGAAGTTAGAAATGTCGATCAGTGACTGCTCAAGCGATGTTTCGTTGAGGTCAGCCGCAGTTGACAGTTCATTCCGGAAGTTACCGCCACCAACAGTCGGGTGATCAGTAGCACACAATTCCTTACCATCGCCAATAGCAAAGTTGCTATCAAACGCATTGTTAAGGATTGAGGCCGCTTTCACCTGTTTGGTGTTTGCCATAGAACGAGCCAGCGCACGAGTGTAACGCGAGCTGAGGCGGTCATAGAGGTTATCCTCTACAGCTTCCTCAGTGATCGCAAACGCCAGTGCCACAGTTTCGTGTGTATAGCGAGCGGTAAATGCTTCGTTAGCTGAATCGTAGCTAACAGCCGCACCTTCACCTTTTGTTGGAGCTTGACCGAAGCCAGCAAGCATCACTTCTTCTTCAAAAGCCCGATCAGAATTTTCGGTCTCATAAATTTCAGCGTGCTCGTTGTCGTACCGATCGTACTCCATACCGAACAGAGCGTTAAGTCCAGGCTCAAGCTCTTTTAGCAGTTGTGCTCTTGAAATAGCCATCTACGAACCCTCCTTAGACGCCAGCACCAGTACCGTTAGCACCATAACGATAGAAGTGGTTGTTAAGCATCACGATCGCTAGACGACCTGGAACAGTCGCATCATCGTTTGAAGGGGAATCTTCAAAACCGATAATACGCAGATTCAGGGTGTTAGTCGTATTTGCTGTTGATACAGCCAGTTCAGCAGACGACTTACCAGTCGTCGCATCGCCAGATGTACCGCTTGCAAAATTAGCGTTCGCGTGAACAAGTGTATCAGCCGCCGCCGCATCACAATTGATGAGGAAGAGCTGATCAGGGTGAGCCGCAATCACAGCAGTCGCTTCAGTCCCGCTCTTTACAGAGGCAGTTCCTGGCCACTTGTTTGTCCAAACGGGAGTACCGTTAAGATCAGTGTAATTACAACCCATAAACGCACCGAGGAGGGGTACAGTACCACCAGCCGCCGCACCTACAATATCCACAAGACCATTGGCAAGAGGAATAACAGGCGTACCTTCATAAATTACAGAAGATGTACCAGCCGTTCCTGAAGTCTGGATTTTGAAGGTCATCAAGCCGTTGGTGTTTGCACCAGCCCCGAGCATCTTGTACGGACGTAGTCCGAAAGCAGCATCAATATTTGCCATGCTCTAAGATCCTTCTAATTTTCGGAGCCACCTTTAGCCCCGAAGGTTACACGAGATTGCCTATCTGGTTTAAGGATAGGCATCGAACTATGCTCTTCCCGGAACAAATCGTTATCAACAGCTTGCATTTGATCTGAGGTTTTACCACGGAAATATGCGTCACGCTCTTGTTTAGATTCAATAGGGAAACGAGCTAAAAGTAGACCACCCACTCCTATGACTCCCGCGTGTTTACCGTCTTGGACGGTAGGGGCTTCAAAGTCGGGGTACTCATCAGCGCGAACTAAATCAAAGCCTTCGCGGAGGCGAGCTGAAAGGTTCTTTTTGTCATCCTGACCCATAACTGATTCACGGATCCAGCGGTGAACAAAACCTTCCGGTGCTGGGGGTGCATCCAATGTGGATGGTGGTTGCCAAGGTTTGCGGCGTGAGTCTTTCTCACGAGTTTGTGCAGTGCGTGGGGTACGATCCATGATCTTGTCCTTCACGAGTTTAAGCGAGCAAGTTGCTTCGCGTATTGTTCATAACTTACACCAAGTTTATCAGCTATTGCAACCTGAGAAGGAGTGAGCTTGATTTTTTTGCTCTGAACCTTACCCGAAGAGCGTGAAGCTGGGGCTACTGGTGACCTAGAATTTGAGTTGCTGGGTTTAGCTTCCCCGAACTTATGCGGGAACTCACTACGCATACGACGATCCAACTCTTCGTAATACTCATCACTATTCGGATCGAAGTATTCTGTTTCTACCAACCGCTTATGGATGCTAAACGCTGTTAGCGTCATAGGCTCATCTTGGCCAAACCACTCATTACGCTCTGCCCATGCCCGTGCTTTAGGATCTGGTTGGGCAGGAGTTTGTGATTGTGATTGAGGTTGACCCTGTGTTTGAGGCTTAACTTTTCGCTGTTCAAACTCTTGTTTTGCAACCGTCAACCGCTCTGTTTCAATAGCAAGTTTAGCAAGTTGCTTTTGCGCTTCTATCTGGCCATCTACATCGCCAGAGTTAATTGCATTAGTGAGTTTGGATTTTAAAATCTCTTCTTGCGTATTTACACGCTGATCATACTCCGAGAGATAGGACTCATCAATTTGACTAGATCTAGTCTTTAAATCCTCCATTTGCTTTTGCACAGATTTGGCATAATCTGTAGCGGCTCTCTCGCGGCGTTCAGCCTCACGCATTTTATAGGTTAACTTTTCAATGCGCTTTTTTACTTTATCACTGTAACCCTCAAGATCGTCATCAGAAGCTTCGTCTGATGCGGCCTGTTCAGGTTCTTCGGTAGATTCTTGTGTCTCTACCTCTTGGTCTTGCTCCAGTTCTACCTCTACGGCATCCTCGAGTTCTTCAGCTTTCTTAGCCTCTGGCATAACTCACTCCTGTTATGTGTGCAAGATGTCTTCTGGATTATTTATAGTAGCCAGAATCTCATCATCGTTTAGAAGACGGACTTCACCGCCATCTATTTTAAAGCGACTTCCAGCATATCTACCAAAAATCACCCAATCACCTTCCTTACACCATGCTCCTGTTTCCCCAAATTTATCAGGATCTTTATAGGCAAGCGGTCCAACTTTAAGCACATAACCACATACGGTGGCTAATGCCTCACGCTCAACTGCTTGGTCTGGAAGGTAAACGCCGCCTTCAGTTTTCTTTTTGCCTTTATAGGGCAAAATCAAAATACGCCAGCCTGTT
>JGI10211J34971_10001389_pt1 | contig 20044 bp, 16 predicted proteins | sample Etolagsediment_FD_34971 | JGI IMG/M metagenome (IMG submission 34971)
CCGGAGCACCGCCTGTATTCGCGCAAGCACTTCAGAAAAGTTGAACGGTTTGGTGATGTAATCCTCGATTCCGAGCTCGAATCCTTCTACCTTGTCCTCGACGTCGTCCATCGCCGAAAACATGATGATTGGCGTATCCGCGATATCGCGGTACTGCTCATCCTGTTTGACTTCGCGGGTCACTTCCCACCCCGTCTTTCCAGGAAGGATATTATCCAAAAGAACCAGATCCGGTCGCTCACGAGCTATCAGTTCCAGAGCCTCATCACCATCTTCGGCGGTAATGACGGAATACCCGAGTCGGCTCAGCATAACCTGAAAAAATTCCAGGTTAATTCGTTCATCGTCAACGATGAGGATTTTCGTATCGCCGATCATTGGTATTCTCCTTCACGTGTATTGTCCTATGCGATTCCTGAATTTGTCAATCCGGCCGATTCCGCCGCCGAACGACGAGTACACCAAAGCCGGTCAGCACCTCCGCCGCGGCGAGTACTACCATCACCCAGGCAAACCAGTCTCCGTATCGGGTATATACCGTATCGGTACCGGTATAAACCGGCACATCCCCGGCGAGGTATCCTTCGACAAACGGCGGATAGATATCGGTGATCCTCCCGTTTGGATCGATAATCGTGGTAATACCGCCGTTCGTACTCCGAACGACGCTGCGCCGGTTTTCGACTGCCCGAAAGACGGCCATAGCCATGTGCTGCATTGCGGCCGGTTCAGAAAACGACCAGAGGTCATTCGTCATATTGACGATAACTTCGGCGCCGTTCTGCACGAATCCCCGGGAAAGATACCCGAACGTATCTTCAAAGCAGATCGGCGTCGAAAAACGGACGCCGGCAGCTTCAAACACGGTGTAACGCGACCCCTTCTCCCAGAAATTGGTGTTGTTCTCAACGAGAGCGCGATGAAGCCACGGCAATTGCCGTTCGTACGGAAAGTGCTCGGTAAACGGAACCAGATGGATTTTCCGGTACGTATCGAGGATCCGGTCGCCTTCGAAGACGAGCACGGCATTGTAGTCCACGCGATCCAGCTCGCCCGAATCGGTTCGAACCAGCCGTCCATCGCTGTTGCCGACGACGAACGGGACGTTCTGATCCGCGAGATAATCGAGAAGTTTTCGTACCAGTTCGTAGCGTTGCTGATCTTCCCGGTATTGCGAATGGTAGTATATCGAAGGAACAAACGAAGTTTCCGACCAGATGACGATATCCGGCTGTGTCTCCTCAATAGCCAGAGAACTCTGGCGAACAAGCGCATCCAGGCTTTTTTGATACGTCCGGAACCCGCCGACCCACGGATCGATATTCTGCTGAACCAGGGCGACCCTCCAGGATTTTACGGCGCTGTAGTCTACCGGCGAAGCAATACCGTACACAAAAACAGCAGCGAGAATCGCCACATACGCGACCCCGCCGATCCACCCTCGTATTCCGCCGGATTCCTCGTGGCGGGCCAGGAATTTATGCCCGAGATAAAACGAAGGAAGGACGACGAGAAAAGAAACACCCCAGACACCGAGCGTATCGGCAATCTGAATGAGCGGCGTCACGGCAAACTGCGAATAACCGATAATGCCGTACGCGTACCCCAGATAAAAGCGGGTCCGCAGGTATTCGTATCCGATCCAGATGACCGCCTGACCAAGAAATCGCAACTTTGACGGGAAAGTGACGTCAACAAGCTTCAGTATCGGGAAAAGCACAAAAAAATACGAAGCATAAATTAGCGGAACGATGAATATTGCAAGCGGATGGAAATGCGCCAGCCAGTAATTGAACAGCGCATACGTACACAATCCGTAGAGAGCGCCAAAAACGGGTGTGGCACGGAACCGGATTCGACGAATAACCACTACGACGGGAATCAATGCAATAAACGCAACGGGCGCCAATCCCCACCGAAAAAGCGGATTCGGAAATGCCGCTGCGAACAGGAGCCCGCCGATACCTATCAGGAGGAAATTGACCGTCCCGTCATTCAACAGGGACTTTCTGCCGGATAGACGAATTTGGGTTTGATTATTCACGAAAAGCCAAATGAACCCCGATCAGCTACGAAGAGGCCAACTCGCCTCTTTCAATTCTTTCCCAGGTCGAAAAACGACGACGCCATGGTTCTGTACGTGTACCGTTTCACCGGTTTTCGGGTTTCGGGCTCGTTCGCGACCCTTTCTCGTTCTCACTTCAAACGTACCGAAACCGCGAAACTCGACTACTTTGTCATCTACAAGCGCCTCTTTGACCTCAGAAAAGAACGAATCGATGATCGCGTGGATATCCTTTTTACTTACATCCACGTTTTCACTGATGCTCTCTACGATCTCGGCTTTTGTAAGCTTGGCCTCAGACACCGGTTCCCTCACAATGCTGGTCGTTACTGTATAGCACGTACTCGATGAGCCAGCCGGGACTTTTTCCGCGCTGCCGAATTTTTGTGGTATACACCCTTACTCACCGCTGAATCAATAAGCGAAGAAAACGCTTTTAACGCGGCTTCCGCTTCTGATCTGTCTTCAGTCTTGATCGCTTCCAGGACAACTTTTGCGCCGCTCCGGACTCGGGTGCGCACGGCTTTGTTCCGGATCCGCCGTTTTTCGCTCTGACGATGGCCTTTTGCGGCCGATCCCTTGATTACCAAAAGAAATACCCTCCAATGCGTTTTCGTAACGAAACGCCAAATTAGCAGATTCACACAGCGGTGTCAACGTGGACTAAAGTCCTACTTTACAGTAGATTATGCGCACATGCGAGCCGCCCTGTTTTTGATCCGGATTGTTTCTCTGCTCCTGTGGTGGGACCTTTCAATGAAAATCAGAATTATCGCGGATTACCGCGCAGGAGTAGCGTTTGTACACCGGTCGGTATGCCGTTTTGCGAATGTGCTCTTTGCCCAGGCTCGTGCCACGACGGGAATTCGGTTGAATGCGGATATTGCGATGCTGCAGGATCTCCCCGTTCCATTCACCGTTGTATCCAACCATCAGAGCGTGATTGATATCGTAGCGATTTTCGCCGCATTTCAGACAATACCCGTGCGTTTCGTCGCCAAGAAGGAACTCGAATACGGCTTTCCGGCCGTTTCACAGGTTCTCCGGATTCAACGCCACGCACTGGTGGACCGGAACGGGAATTTCGGCGATGCGATGCGAAAAATCGAAGGACTCGCACGCATCGGGAACGAGTCGGTCTGCCCGGTAATCTTTCCGGAAGGCACCCGGTCCCGGGACGGCGTTTTACGCGGCTTTCACAGCGGAGCCGTACGTCGCGTGTTGAAAGTCCGACCGATGCCGATGGTCGCGATCGCACTCGACGGCGGATACCGATTTACCAGTCTCGCCGATATTGGAAAAATCCCCCGCAATCACCAATACAACCTGAAAGTCGTGGCGATCTTCCCCGCGCCCGCCGATAAATCGGATACGGGCCGGAATCTGGAGATCGCTCGATCAGCGATTGACGAACAGCTGTACAATTGGAGAGGCGGTACTCGTGTTTCGTGAGTTCAGAACCCTTCTCCCGTACGTGCGCCGCTATCGGTGGTACTATTTTTTCGGGCTGATCGCTCTGGTTCTTACCAGTGGAGGCCAGCTTCTGCTTCCCCAATTCGTACGCAGGGTGGTAGACATCCTCGCTTTCAGCGAACCTTCCCTGGTTTTCCCGATTCTCCTGAAAATGCTGATCGTCGCATCGGTAATTGCCGTCGCGCGCGTCGGCTGGCGTTTCGGTATTCATGGAGCATCCCGAAGAATCGAGTCCGATATCCGCGCGCGACTCTACGATCATCTCACGCTCCTCTCGGAAGATTTTTACGAGCAGAATAAAACCGGCGACCTCATGGCTCGAGCAACAAACGATATGAACGCAATCAGAATGGCCTCCGGAATGGCGCTGGTTGCATTCGTCGACGGGTTTTTCATGACGATAGCGATCCTCGTAATTCTGATAAGCCAGAATCTTCGCCTTGCGCTCTTCACGGTAATCCCCTTGCCGTTTATTACCTTCCTTATCGTGATAATGGGAAGCCGCGTCCGAGTCCTGTTCAAAACGGTACAGGAAGGGTTTTCGCGCATGAGCGACCAGGCACAGGAAGTTTTCAGCGGAGTCCGGGTCGTAAAAACGTTCGTGAAAGAGCCGTACTTCCGGACGAGGTTCGAAGAGGCGAACGAATATTATCAGAGTCAAAACATGAGACTTGTGCGTATCTGGGGGTTCTTTTTCCCGATCGTCGGGTTTCTGTCCGGCCTTACGGTCCTTCTTCTGTTATTGATCGGCGGAAGATCCATTCTTGCCGGAGACCTCTCTCCCGGAGAATTCGTTGCAACCCTCAGCTATCTGCAGATGCTCACCTGGCCGATGCTTGGTGCCGGATTCACCGTGAACATGTTACAGCGCGGAGCCGCGTCACTGCAGCGAATCAACGAAATCCTTGACGCCGCACCGTCCATATCCGACGTGCCGAAGACGATTGCCGTTCCGGCCGCCGGGGATCTGGAGGTTCGGCACCTGACGTATACCTACCCCAACGCAGAGATTCCGGCGCTGCTCGATATTTCGTTTTCCCTCTCTCCGGGAAATACNCTCGGAATTATCGGAAAGACCGGAAGCGGCAAGTCGACGCTGGTGCATATCCTTCCGCGTTTGCTTGATCCGCCGTCCGGCACGGTTTTTTTATCGGGTAACGAACTGAGCGCGTACCGGCTGGACGACCTCCGCTCGGTTTTCGGCGTCGTCCCGCAGACTTCGTTTCTCTTCTCCGCAACGATCGCCGAAAATATCTCATTTGCCCGCCCCGATGCGACCATGGACGAAATCATCCACGCCGGGACTCTATCGGCGATCGATCGCGATATTGCCGAATTTCCCGACGGTTGGGACACTGTCGTCGGTGAACGCGGCGTAACGCTCTCCGGCGGTCAAAAACAACGGATCGCTCTCGCGCGCGCACTGTTGATGAACCCCGAAATCCTGATTCTTGATGATTCCCTTTCCGCGGTAGACAGCAAGACCGAAGAGTTCATCCTGGGAGAACTTACGTCACAGCGGAAAGGAAAGACGACCATTATTATTACGAACCGGATCTCCGTTATCAGAAATGCGGATCTGGCTCTGGTACTGGAAGGCGGACGAATTGTCCAGCAGGGCCGTCATACCGATCTGGTACGCCGCCCGGGTTTATACAAAGAAATATTCGATCTGCAGCGAATGGAAACGGTACAGGACACACGATGAACGACGTCGAAGAACATATCGTAACCGGCTACCGGCCCGATCTGGTAAAACGGATATGGTCGTTCGCGAAACCACACTCCCGGTTTTTGGCGTTCGCGCTCTTCAGCCTCATCATTGCCACCGTCGCGGAAGTGCTGGTTCCGGTAATCATCCAACGTACGATCGACCGGCAGATACTGGTATATCAGATCCGAGTGCCGGAACGGTCATCACCGATTATTCCGGAGCACTATATCGTAGCCGCCACCGACGACTGGGTGTACTTCCGCGAGGAGGATCTCGACAAACTTGGACGAACACGAAGGTCGGCGATCGAAGAAACCGAAGGATTCGATCCGCGGCATTTCACGATATTGACCGACCCGACCCTGATCGAAGCGGGTACGCCGGCTGCAGTCGATGTTGGAGATGGTTTTTCGGTCGTTCTCCGGGACGATCTGCTCGCCCTGCCCCGGCAGGAAAAACTCGCAGCACAGGAATCCCAGATCCGCGCGATACGCCGGAACGCGCTCCTTTTTCTTCTGGTTCTTTTTCTGGGACTCATCGGTAGTTTTGGACAGGTTTATCTGACCGCGTACACGGGACAGCTCATTATGCGCGATCTCAGGATCTCACTTTTCTCTCGAACGATGAAACAGTCCCTGCGTTTCCTCCAGCATCAACCGATAGGCCGGCTGGTAACACGCGTTACCAACGATGTGGAAACGATCAACGAACTGTTTACCAGCGTGCTGGCCGAACTCGTCAAGAACATCAGCCTCATGATCGCTGTGATTATTACCCTGTTCTCAATCCATTCACGACTCGCGGCCTGGGTAGTCGTCAGTATCCTGCCGGTAATTATCGTAACCGAGATTTTCAGACGCCGCGCCAGAAATGCCTTCCGGCGAGTCAGAAAAGCGGTAAGCGCGGTCAACGGATTTCTTTCGGAATACATCTCCGGTATGGCCGTCGTACAGATGTTCGTACAACAACGACGCAGTCGTGAAACCTTCGGGAAAAAAAATACGGAATTGCTTCGGGCGAATCTGTACGACATGTATATATTTGCGTTTTTTCGGCCGATCATCGACCTTTTTTCGACCGTGTCTACGGCGGCCGTTCTGTTTTTTGGTGCCCGATACGTGCAGCAGAACCTGATCTCGATTGGCGTTCTTATCGCGTTCACGAATCTGATCAGGCGGTTCTACATGCCCGTGATGAGTATTTCCGAACAGTTTACCGTATTGCAGAGCGCCCTTGCCGGGAGCGAGCGTGTATTCGCCCTCATGGACGAACAGAGCACCATTCCGGATACCGGTACCGCAGTAATTCCTTCCCAAATTCTCGGGAAAATCGAATTCGACGACGTTCATTTTTCCTATAAGGAGAGCGAACCGGTCATCCGCGGACTGGATTTCTCGGTTGAGCCGGGGAAACTCGTGGCGATTGTCGGGTATACGGGTGCCGGGAAAACGACAATTATCAACCTCCTGACGCGGCTCTGGGATATCCAGTCCGGATCGATTCGTATTGACGGGATTTCGATTCGCGATTGGCCACTTTCCCGGTTGCGAACCTCCGTCCAGCAGATTCAGCAGGATGTTTTTCTTTTCAGTGAATCGATCCGGGAAAATATCTCATTGGGCATGAACGTTTCCGACGAGACAATCTGGCAGGCGTGCGAAGCGGTTCAGGTTGCTGATTTTATCCGGGACCAGAAAGATGGACTCGATACCGTACTCACCGAGCGTGGAGGGAATCTGTCGGCCGGACAGCGGCAACTGATATCGTTCGCCCGTGTCCTCGTTCACGACCCGCCGGTCCTTATTCTTGATGAAGCCACGTCAAGTATCGATAGCGAAACGGAAAACCGGTTACAAAAGGCCGTCCAGGCAGTGACCGGGGGTCGTACGTCGCTTGTTATCGCGCACCGTTTGTCGACGATTCAGCACGCCGATTCCATTCTCGTACTCTCACACGGCGAATTGGTTGAAACCGGTACGCACCGGCAGTTACTTGAATCAGGCGGCGTGTACGCTACTCTGTATCAACTTCAGTTTTCAAAGCACCACAGTTCCGGGGATTGACCTCCCACCCGTTCTGTTGCGGTTTGAACGCGCAAACCGGAAGAACGACAAACCTCCCGTCCTCCCCGCTCAGTTTTACCTGACGCGAAAGGATATTGATCTCCTGAACACGGAAACGGGTCTCATCGTATTGTACCGAACTGCCCTCTTTGGGATAAAACTTTCGCTCACTTTCGTAAATATCGTTCTCGTAGGCGAGGCAGCATAATAATCGACCGCACGGTCCCGAGACTTTCATCGAGTTCAGTGAATAATTCTGGTTCTTCGCCATCCTGATTGAAACCGGCGCAAGGCGGTCTGATACCGATGAACAGCACAGCGTTCTGCCGCAGACTCCCAATCCACCCAACATCCGCGTTTCGTCCCGAACACCGATCTGCCGCAGCTCCACACGAATATGGAAATGAGAAACGAGATCCCGCACGAGACCGCGGAAGTCAACACGATGGTCGGCGGTAAAAAAGAAGAGAAGCTTCGAACGGTCAAGCAGGAAATGCGCGGTAACCAATTGCATTTTCAAACCGTGCCCTTCTATCCGCTCCCGGCAAAGGGCTTCCGCTTCCCGTGCTTCCGATTCGAATCGTTGAAACGTTCCTTCGTCTTCCGCCGTTGCGAGCCGGTGAACCGCACGTCGTTCACGCGTGCGGGAACGCATCCCTTCCGGGAGCGCCCCTAACACGGTCCCAAGATCCGTCCCGTACCGGGTGTCCAGGACGATCCGGTTTCCAGGATTGAGAAGAAGTGAACCGGAATCACACACTTCCGTTTCACGGCTATGATCATTGCGAACCAAAATATCCATATGTCGTCATTCTCCGTCTAATGCAGCAAGTCAACAAGAAGGCCTTCGATCTCCTGAAGATGCGATAGAATCTCCAGCTGCCGGGACTGCGCCTGAAGAATCCCGCTGATAAGCCGATCTACACGCCGGTTGATTTCTCCGAGGAGCGTATAGCGCTTACGGGAGAGTATACCATGGCTTGACTCTCTGGTCTCTACCGGAACAGCTTCCGGAATAATGCGTCTCAGAAACGCCTGAATCGCATTTCTATACTCTTGCGCAGCGGTATACGTGCGTTTATCAAGCAACGTCTGTCCTGAACTATGAACCTCGTCAAGCAATGCTTCTACGTCGGCACCGATTTCGTCGGCCCCGGGCGGCTCGAGCTCGTGAGTCTCATGTGTTTCTTCCTGCTTTGTTACTTTGAATATCCGCTCGGCAAAACCACCGGGATGGCTACCCGATACCGGTTGGTGTTTCGTTCGTTTTCTACTGGTTCGACCGGAATCGGCGGGTCGAAGGGGTTCCACCGTTATCGTGCCTTGACCGGACGCCGTGTTCCTTCGGTTCGCGCGACTGGTCGCCGAATTCTTTTGGCTGTACTTGCTTTCTGGTCCACAGCAGCGTGCGGCAGCGGATCCCCGCTCCTTCGTATATGGACGGCACCGTCCAGCAGAACACCACTTTCCGCGATCAATCGGGGAGTAAAAACGTTCCCGAGTATGAGAGCCGACTCCAGCGCGATCACTTTGTCTGATGCATAAATCGTTCCACGCATCGCTCCGCCGATCACTACGGTTGACGCATCGATCGTGCAATCTGCTCTACCGCCACGCCCGATAATTACCCGGTCCGACGTTTTAACGGAGCCGGTAAAGTCTCCGTCAATTCTGAGTAGACCGGAAACTTCGATATGTCCTTTAACCAGAGTACCAGGCCCTACAATAGAGTTAACCAGAACTGAGTCGCCGGCCATATGTCAGCGGTTTCCGCTCCAGCGGTTGAAATCGTTTGAAATCTTCAGGAAGGCGGCCGGGTCCACCACATCGGTGCCCAGCCAGATCTGAAAATCAAGGTGCGGACCGGTCGAAATTCCGGTATTTCCCAACGTGCCAATCCGTTGTCCCTGTACNACCTCTTCACCTTCGGAAACATCAATGCTCTGCAGGTGAGAATACCGCGTACGAAAACCGTATTTGTGCCGTATCCACGCGTACATTCCGTATCCGGGATCAAACCCGAGTTCTACGACCTTTCCGTTTCCGCTTGCTACTACCGTAATACCCGGCGTATCCGCGATATCGAATCCTTTGTGAAGGTACCATTGACCGGTAACCGGGTGAATATTGGGGCCGAATTCCATTGTCACATGTCCGCGCCCGTTTTTCAGCGGCCAGTAATTCGGAATGTCGGCAAGAAGATCTTTCTGCGAATCAAGAACGGCGCGGACATCCCGGAGCGGATCGATCGCACGAGAAAGGGTGTCCGACAGATTCCTCAGTTCCTCTACTTCCCGCACGCTGTTGTCGCCAACCGCTTCGAGGTTAAAAAACGATGCAAGATCTCCCCGTGTAATCGATGCCGATTCGTCTTCGCCGGGATTCTGTATCCCCAGGCTGCGAACCGTAGCATAAAGTTCCTGGTCAAAATTCTGTGCCTGCTGAAGAACACCCTGCACTTCCGAAAGTACGGAATCAAGGTTCGCCTGATTCTGTACCAGTTCTCGGCTCTGTTTCTGGATAATGGCGGAAGCCCCGATATGAACGCTTGAAAGGTAAATGAATCCGCCACCGACCGCGAGGAACATTCCGACGGAAAAAAGAAGCGTCAGCGCATTTACGTGGAAGTTCACCACCGCCCGCTCGGAATGAGGAATAAGCATAATCGTGAATTTTTGCGTGAGAATCTTCCAGAACGACCGGAACACCATTCCGCTGCCTGCCGCTCCCCGTTCCGTCCGATTTTTACCCCGTCGCGCCATGGCTGCTGTTACAAGCTCCCTTTTTAGTAAGGTATCACACGCTCGGTCCCGTGTCAAACAAACATGATACTTACCGCTTTACCTATAGTGATTTACGGCGTTTGCTTGACGAAGCCTTAGTAAGGTGCTATGTTTTTTATTACATCCTGAGACAGTAGGACAAGCCCGGTTCTCCTACAAAAGCGGAAAAACTATGAGATTGTTTGATACTCACGCCCATATCGGGTTGATTGATGAGGACCCGATAGAACAGTTAATCGTCGTGCAGGAAGCTCGGCACGAAAAAATCGACGGCATTCTGAGCATATGTAATAATGCCCGGGATTTTTTTGAAGTCTACGAGAACCTGAAGACCGCGACAAACGTATACTTCGCGGTAGGTATGTCCCCGTCGGAAGTCGCCAATCCCGGAAAAGACTGGGAAAGCCGTCTTGAACAGGGTATGCAGCTCGATCGCGTCGTCGCAATTGGAGAGACCGGTCTCGACTATTATCGCAAGTTCGGCGACCGCGACTCCCAGATTGAACTTTTCGTGCGGCAACTCGAAATGGCTTCCCGTCTCGACAAACCGGTGGTTATCCATAATCGGGACGCCGGCCAGAACGTACTCGAAATTCTCCGGGAAAAAATCCCCCGTCGTGGCGCAGTCCTGCACTGCTACTCCGAAGACTGGAGCTATGCGAAACAGGCACTGGAGCTGCCGGTCTATATCTCGTTTGCGGGAAACGTAACGTACCGGAACGCGCGCAATCTGCACGAAACGGCAAGAAATATGCCGCTCGACAGAATGCTGATTGAATCCGAAGCTCCGTTTATGGTTCCCGCCGCATACCGGGGACAGCGCAACAGACCTTCGTATCTCATTGAAACGGCACGATTTATCGCTGAACTTCGTGAAATGGACGTGGAAGAGGTTTCAGAGCAACTCTATCAGAACAGCTGCCGGTTGTTCGGACTTCCCTTTTAGACGGGAAATTGTCGCCGGAACTCATACAGGAGGATTCCGGCGGTAACCGAAACATTCAATGAATCTATATGACCTGCCGTCGGAATCGAGACGAGCAGGTCACTTTTTTTTCGGATCAGCGGAGAAATTCCTTTTCCTTCGCTTCCAAGAATTATTGCGGATTTCGCGGCAAACGAGACGCCATAGCTTGTTTCGTGTCCCATATCCGCGCCGTAAATCCAAAACCCGGCGTCTTTCAGGTCATCGAGCGTTCGAGCAAGATTTTTCTCTACCGTGACGGGCACGTACCCGGATGCGCCGGCGGAAGCGCGGGAGACGGTATCGGTAACGTGTACCGACCGTCGATCCGGGACTACTACCAGATCGACCCGAAACAAATCTGCAGAACGGAGAATCGCTCCGAGATTATGCGGGTCACTGATATGATCCAGAATCACTACCAGCGCGTGGTCTTTCTGCGCGGCGGTTTCGACAAAGTCTGCAACGGAGATCCGGGAACCCGCCTTCGGTTCGTCGCGTTCGAACGCATAAAACGCGGCGCCTCTCGTTTGATCGCTCGATGTAAGCGTACGGAGTTCGCTGTGTTCTACCCACTTCACACGAATCGATTTTTCTATGGCACGCTGTGCAAGCATCTCGTTTCGAGGCTCTCTGGTGAGGTACAGATCCCCGTTCCGGTTTTGTGAAATGGCCGATTCGATGGCGTGCCGGCCGGTCAACCAGGACATCAGCTCTCGTCAAAATCCTTGATCAGATCCACGATGCCGTCGTAGTCGGTATCCCGTTCATACGCTCGAACGTAGACGCCGCGATGCATGTGGATCCACAAATCGATTTCCCCGTCGTAATTGGTATCGAGCTCTTCCCGCTGGAGAACTCCGCCTTGAAAAAAGTAAAAATCATCCATCAGGCCGTCACTGTTGAAGTCCATTACTTCGTACAACTTCAGACCGAATTCGTCCAGTTGCAACGCGTAGTCGACACGGGAATCCTGGTTTGTATCGCCGGTAATCCAACTCCCGTCGTATTCCTCGACCGAATAGATACGCGGCTTTTCTCCTTCGGGATTGAGAAAGCTGGAATCGCCGGACTGAGCCCCTGCAAGAGGCAGAACAACCAGCGCAAGTACACTCGTTCGTATTAGATGTGACAGATTCATAGAGCCCCCTACTGGACCGTATCGGCACCAACGGGGGAGTTATATAGCGTAAAAGTTCAAATCTCGTGCAATGGAATAGGTTCCGGAGAGTCCATCTCGCCCTGAACCTCGGCAAATTCGTGCAGTAGGTCTTTTGCCTTTCCGTTCAACTTGCGGGGAACCTCGACTCGCAGTTTTACGTACATGTCTCCGCGTCTGTTTCCCCCGTTCAGCACGGGAATACCTTCGTTTCGCAGACGGAGTACTTTTCCGGTCTGCGTACCGGGAGGCACTTTGAGTTTGACCCGCTTTTTCTCCAGTGTTGGAACGGTAATCTCGGCTCCGAGCGCTGCCTGAGAAATACTGATAGGAATGAGGCAATAAATATCGTTCCCGTTTCGTTCAAAAAACTGGTGCGCGGTAACCCGCACCACTACCTGGAGGTCCCCGGGTTCGCCCGCGTGAGGTGCCCCGTCTCCCTGTCGTGGAATGGTAATACGCTGGCCGTCCGCGATACCGGCCGGAATCGTTACTTTAATTCTCTGGTTTTTCCGGTCGACGCCGGTTCCGTGACACGATTTGCACGGGTTTTCGATAACGGTTCCCTGACCCTGACACGTCGGACAGACGCTCGCCACCGAGAAAAATCCCGAATTCCGGCGTACCTGGCCCGAACCTCTGCAGGTGGGGCACGTCTGCTGACTGCTCCCCGATTCCGCGCCGGTTCCCTTGCACGTTTCGCAGGGAACCTGTCGGGCATACGAGATTTCTACTTTCGTCCCGAATACTGCGTCAAGGAACGGTATTTCCAGATCGTACCTCAGATCAGAACCACGCGAGGAGCCGGAACGGCGTCGGCCTCCACCGGCTGCCCCCCCCCTTCCGGAACCGAAGAACGAATCGAAAATACCGGAAAAATCGCCGAAGATATCTTCGAAATCCCGGAAAACGGTGGAATACCCGTTGGGCCCGCCGCCTTCTCCCATCGATTCCACACCGGCAAAACCGAACTGGTCGTACGCTTGCCTTTTATCGTCGCTCGCCAGCACCTCGTACGCCTCGGTAGCCTCACGAAACCGCTCTTCCGCGGCTTTGTCGTCCGGATTCCTGTCCGGATGAAACTGCACGGCGAGTTTTCTGTACGCCTTTTTTATTTCGTCCTTGTCTGCGGTTCGATCCACACCAAGGACTTCATAGTAGTCCCGTTTTGCCAAAGCGAATCGCCTGCCCTATTTCTCGTCGTCGACGACTTCGTAGTCCGCGTCTTCCACATCCTCGGAAGAACCGGCGCTGCCGCCGGCGGGACCAGAAGGCTCTTCCGGTGAATCAGGGGAACCACCGGCATCACCGGTTGCACCGCCTTCGCCCTGCGTCTGTTTGTACGCTTCTTCAGCAAGCTTATACGACGCCTGTTTCAAGGCTTCCGTCTTTGCGGAGATATCCTCGACGTTATCCGTTTCCATCGCCGCCCGAAGGTCTGCAACAGCCGCTTCGGTCTGGTGTTTCTCTTCATCAGATATCTTGTCACCATAATCGGTAAGGGCTTTTTCGGTCGCGTAGATCAGTGAATCCGCTTCGTTTTTCGCTTCGACACTTTCACGCGCTTTTTTGTCCTGCTCGGCGTGGTCCTCGGCATCCTGAACCATGGAATCGATTTCGTCATCGGAGAGACCGCTCGACGACTCGATCCGGATCTTCTGCTCTTTCCCCGTCGCCATATCCTTGGCACTGACGTGCAGGATACCGTTTACGTCAATATCAAACATGACTTCGATTTTTGGAACGCCCCGCGGAGCCGGAGGAATGCCGACCAGGTCGAACCTTCCGAGTGAGCGGTTCTGCGCCGCCATCTCCCGCTCGCCCTGAAGAACGTGAACGGTTACCGCAGTCTGATTATCATTCGCCGTGCTGAATTCTTTCTTTGTCTGCTTGGGAATCGTCGTGTTTCGCGTAATGAGCTTGGTGAACACGCCGCCGAGGGTTTCGATTCCCAGCGAGAGCGGAGTCACGTCCAGGAGTACCATGTTCTGGACATCGCCGCCCAGGACGCCGCCTTGAACGGCCGCTCCGGCAGCAACCACTTCGTCGGGATTCACGCCCTTATTCGGCTCGCGCTTGAACAGCTCTTTTACCAGCCGCTGGACGGCGGGAATCCGCGTAGAACCTCCCACGAGGATAACCTCATCGATCTCTTCCGCCGTGATACCGGCGTCCTTCATCGCCTGGATACATGGTCTGCGCGTTCGTTCTACCAGATCTGCAGTGATCTGTTCGAAGGTGGCGCGGTTCAGCGTGTATTGCAGGTGCTTTGGTCCCGTCTGGTCGGCGGTAATGAACGGCAAGTTGATTTCGGTCGATTGCGTACTCGAAAGCTCTTTTTTCGCCGTCTCGGCCGCCTCTTTCAGGCGCTGGAGTGCCATCCGATCCTGCTTGAGATCGATTCCATACTGCTGCTTGAACTTCTCGGTAAGCCAGTTGATGACCTGCTGGTCAAAATCGTCACCGCCGAGGTGCGTATCGCCGTTCGTCGCGCGGACTTCGAAGACATTGTCTCCCATTTCCAGAACCGTCACGTCGAACGTGCCGCCACCGAGGTCGTATACGGCGATTTTCTGCTCTTCCTTGCTGTCCTTCCCGAAACCGTAGGCAAGAGCCGCAGCGGTCGGTTCGTTGACGATCCGTTTTACGTCAAGACCTGCAATCTTTCCCGCGTCTTTCGTTGCCTGTCTTTGCGAATCATTGAAATAGGCCGGAACGGTGACTACCGCTTCGGTTACCGCTTCTCCCAGGTAATCTTCCGCTGCCTGCTTCATTTTCTGCAGGATAGCGGCGGAAATCTCCGGGGGCGCATATTGCTTGTCGTTGATCTGTACGCGTACACCGCCACTGGCGTCTTTGGTAATCCGATAGGGGACCATACCGATTTCATTCGTGACTTCGCTGAATCGCCGACCCATAAAACGCTTGATTGAAGAAACCGTATTTTCCGGGTTCGTAACCATCTGGTTCTTTGCCGGCTGCCCGACAAGCCGCTCATTCAGATCATTTTTGTTGGTGAACGCTACAATTGACGGCGTCGTCCGCTGTCCCTCTGCGTTCTGAATGATGACCGGTTCTCCACCTTCCACCACGGCAACACAGGAGTTCGTCGTTCCGAGATCAATGCCGATAATCTTTCCCATGCCCTATTCTCCTTCTACCTGTTCTTCTCTTTTTGTTGAAACTTTGACCTTTGCAGGTCGAATAACCCGTTCGCTCAGAGTATATCCTTTCTGATATTCCTCCAGGACGACCGGATCCCCGTCGTCGGCAACCTCTTGCGCGGCAACCGCTTCATGCCGTTGCGGGTCAAACGCCTCGCCGGCCGAGTCATACCTCGTCAGTCCCCACTTACGCTGGAGCATTCCCGTCAGCTGTTTCTCTATCATCACCACACCGTCGTGAAAGGTATCGTAATCCCGAGAATCGTCAGCCGACTTTATCGCTCTTTCAAAATCATCAATAACCGAGACCAAGTCAAGAAGAAGTTGCTGGTTGGAGAACTGCGCAAACTCCTGCTTTTCCCGGTTCATTCGCTTTCGGAAATTCTCGAAATCAGCCTGTTTTCGAAGATACTGATTCTTTAATTCGCTGTTTTCCGACTCCAGCTCCTGCATCTTTTCGCGGAGATCCGCAATGATCGCTTCAGGCGACTCGTCCCGTTCTTCCGGCACCTGGCCGGCGGATTCAGTCGCACTCTGATCCGGTTCTTCCGATTCCGTTTCGTTGCCGGTATCCATAGGTTCATCATCTTCCGGATGAAGAATTTCCTGGTCAGACATAATTACCTCTGTCGTTGATTCTTGCGCTGAAATGTACTGTCAGATACCGTCGCCGTCAAGCTTTGTCAACCCGACTTTGACGAGAGTTCCAGAATCAGCTCGACTTCTCCCTTGCTGACCTTGGTAGCGCGGGCAATCTCATCCACCTTCCACCCCTGTCGGGCGAGTTTCTGGATCGTGTCCCGGACCGGACTCGCCGGAGCCCCGCCCTTTTGCGGTTCCTTTCGCGATTCATCGCGCAACAGCGTCCCCAGCAGTTTTACCTGATCACCCGCGTCCCGCTGTATCTGCTCCAGTCTCGTTTCCGTCCCGGCGAGCCATTCGCGGGCAGTCTGAAGGTTGTTCATGCGTTCTTCGATTTCCTGAAGAGAGGTATCGAGTTTCTGTAACTGTCCAATCGCCTGGTCGGCGCTCGTCCGGTCCTTTGAAAGCAGTTGTATCTGCCGGGTGAGTGCCGCAACCTGGGGCGGCAGTGTCGAAAGTTCCGTCTGTACCGACTCCAGACGCCCTTCCAGTTCGGCGAGCGCATGATTGTTACTGTCCAGTGCGTCTACGGTCTGGTCGATTGTCTGGCGCCGTTTTTCGAGCCTGTCGAATCGCGCCGCAACTTCGGTCTGCAATTCCTCCAGGCTGCGGAGGTACGCTCCGACTTCCTGGATCTGTTCTTCGCTCGAGCTGATACGCTCCAGTTTGGATTCGGCCGACTGCGACAGGTTGATCAGTCGCCGGTAATCCTCTTCCAGAAGATCTATCCGGCGTTTTTCCGCCATGAATCGGGACATTTTCTCACCTGCTTCGGCCGATACTTTCCGGATCTTCGTGAACTGGTTCTCGATCTCGCGAATTTCCGCACGCGACGCTTCTACCCGGGCAAGATCGGCCTTCAACTCGCCGATCTGTTCTTCGAGCTGGATTTTCAGACCGTCTGCCCGTTCGAAAATCTGCGTCTGATCGATGAATGCTTTTTGTCGTTTGTCGATCTCTTCGAGGTTAACCGACAGCAGTTTTGCGTCTTCCTCGATTCGTCCGAAAAGCTTCGTCTGCATCGACTGGAGCTGATCCCGGGTGTCTACGACCAGGCGGCGGAACTCCGAACTGTTCTCTTCGATCGAGTTGGTCACCGAATCGCGGTACCCGTCCATCTCTTCACGAAGAACCACGAAGCGGTCGGAAAAGCCCTGAAGAGCCGACTCACTTCGCTCTTCAAGTGCCGTTTCAAGCTGTGCGAGCGAAGCCGACAATCGCTGGAGTTCCTGGGTAATACGTCGCCGGTCATCTTCGGAATCGCGCACCAGGCGTTCCCGTTCGGTCGTGTACTCCTGTCGGAGTGAGTGAAGATTCTCGGATGTCCGAACCCGAAAATCAGCCAGCTGGTTTTCTACGTCCGCTTCGGATGACTGGAGCTGGTTCAGAACGCGCGTCTGCCATACGGTCATGTCACTCCGCGCAGCCTGGACAATCTGCTCGAGCTCGGCAGTTCCCGACATCATCTGCTGTTGAACGTCCTTGAGCCCGGTGTTGATCCTTCCGTGAAATTCTTTCATCTCACTATTGATCTGCTCGTCGTAGCGGGCGAATTCCGTCCGATAGTGCTGCTGAGAGTTTTCCCTGGCCGACTGTACCTGCTCCGCCATATCCTGTTCAAAGATTCCCAGCGAGTGTTCCGCGGCTTCCAGACGTCCGGCAAGATCACCACGAAAAAGATCGATCTGCTCTTCGGCTTTTTTCAGCCGGCCGTTTATCTCGTCACTCAATCCCGTCAGCTGTTCCGAGAGCCGCACGTTCTGGGTCTCTTCAAACGCGCGCCGGTTCTCAAGATGATCCCGGGTAATCCCCTCCAACTGCTCTTCAATATCCGTATTCCATTCGGTAATACGCTGTTCGATTCTGTCACTGCGGGAGCGCAGGTCGGCGAAAAATTCATCCTCAAACACCTTGAGTTTTTCACTTACGCTGACGTACGCCCGCTCTTTCAGCTCGTTCAACCCCGATTCGAGCTGATTGATCTCCGACTGGAGTTCCCCCATCTGCCGCTCGGCGTCCGAACGATCACCGCGTCGCTGTGTCTCCATCTCTTCGCTGAAGAGGCGAAAGTCAGCGCGAATCCTGTCGCTGACCCGTTCCATCGTTCGCCGCATCGCCTGTTCCAGTTCGTCCACCTCACCGTTCGCTTCCTCGATCTTGCCGAACCGATAATTCAGTTCGGTCTCATAGTCGGAAAGACGCTGTTCAAGCGACGAAAGCACCTTGTGCTCCAACTCCTGTTCGTCCCGATCGATGCGCGTTGCAAAGGTATCGGTAAATTCCTGAATCTTCGCCTGAAGCCGCAGTGTCTCCTTCGTATTGTCTTCCTGGTATTGCAGGATTCGCGACTGCGTCTCTCTCTGTAATCCGTCGAGCGCCGTCTGCTGAGCGGTAAACGATTCGCGAACCTGTTCGAGTTCCGCATGCAGCTCGTTCTGCAACGCCTGGCCGCGTTTCCGCAACGACTCCGCAATATCATTCTGGTCCCGGGTGATTGTTGCACCGGTTTCTTCAAGTTTTTGCTGAAGCTGTTCAAAACTCTGGTCTACCGCACGCTGATTATTCACAAACTGCTGCGAAACGTGGTTGATGTGCAGCTCCAGCGCGGCCCGCTGCTCTTCGCCGGTTCGTTCGGTATCGGTGCGGAGTGCCGCCACCTGCTGATCAAGCTCCTGTACGTACTGGCGAATCCGCTCCCGCCACTGATCAAACTCTTCATTGAGTTTTCCGGTCCGTTCCTGAAATGCACTGATAGAACGTTCCGTCTCCTGCCGTGCTTCGTCGATCCGCACCTGGACGCCATGACGCAGCTCTTCGACGGAATGGGAGAGGGTCTCTTCCTGCTCGTATCGAAGGTTCTCGATATTTTCGGCGATATGCACGCGTAGCGCGGCGAGCGCTTCCGTTTCCAGAGCTGCGCCCCGTCGGGCAAGATCTTCGATCCGCTCACCGTAGTCCCGGAACTGCTCTTCCAGAAGCCCGCGCATCTGGTCCATAACCGAGTCCATCTCGCCACGAATCTGCTGCTGCTGGTCGCGGACGGTATCGGCTGTTTCCAGAGCATCGTCGCGGGCACTGGTTATGGCGGCAACCGTTTCCCGGGAGAGCTCTTCCGCTCTTGTCTCGATATTCCGCTCGAATCCGTCGGAAAGATCACGGAGGCCGGCGCGCGCACTCTGTACCTGCTCATCCGTTTCGGCCTGAAGACGGGCTACCTGCTCCGAAAAATCCTGGACTCTTCCTGCAGCGCTTTCCACACGACCGTCAAGATCGCGCATACGTTGTTCACCCTGCTCAAAGAACCTCCGCTCCACCGTTTCCAGTCTGTCGATATTCTGTTTCTCGAATCCGGATACGATTCCGGGCAGCGACGACTCCATCGCTTCGATCCTGCTCTGCACGGCCTTGATCCGACGCCCGACTTTGTCGACGTACTCCGACTCCTCCTTGACNCGGGAGATGTTTTCTTCGGTTCGTTGCGTCATCTGAACGAGTTCGTGCAGAGCCCGCTCATACTCACCCAGCCGGTGGCCGATCTCTTCCATCGCACCGCTGCGCTGATTGAGTTCTTCTTCGATCGCGTGTATTCGTTTGAGGACCTCGCGGGCCGCTTTCTGATGGACATCAAGCTCGATCCCGATATCCTTCAGCATCGTTACTTTTTCGGAAACGATCTCATCAATCTCGTTCTGGGCTCGCTCGACGAAGCGTTTCACTTTGTCGATGGATCTGTTGTTCCGGTCGAGCTGCCGATAGACGGCCAGAATGATGGCTACGACCAGCAGAATGACCAGGTCACCGATGTTAAACATCATGCACGCCCTCTCCCAAATTTCAATTGCAACCAGTATAACTGGTTACAGCAGTTCGTGTTAATGAGAAGCTCCCAGAATATGCGCCAATTCCCGTCAGTTTTAGTAATTCTCAAAGTGGCAAATACCGTTTATTCGCCACTTTGTGAATTCCCGCACAGTATCAGTGTTTTTAGATCGGCGTAGCGGGAAAAATGAAAGTCCG
>JGI10211J34971_10001390_pt1 | contig 20024 bp, 11 predicted proteins | sample Etolagsediment_FD_34971 | JGI IMG/M metagenome (IMG submission 34971)
GGGGATTCCACTTGTGATGGATGTTCAGCATCGGCTCGTCCCACTCCAGTGTGAGCGGGGGCAGCTTTGCCGGGGCGTCGCTCTTCAGGGAGAGCGTCACAAGCTCGACCGCCTCGCCGGGCACACGCTTCACGCGCAACTGAGCCGTGAACTCCCCGGCGTCGCCCTGCAGGACGATTACCCTCCCCGAACTCTCGATGGATAGCGCGTCGGTCACGGTGTTTCCGTTCCTTCAGGCTTGTTCCGGTACTCGTCCTCGTATTGCTGCCACAGGTCTCGCATCTCTTTGACCTTCTCCGGCATATGCGAGGAGAGGTCGACCATCTCGCAACGGTCCGTGCTCAGGTCGTAGAGCGCCCACGGGTCGTCCGAGGTCCCCCGGTTGACGAGGGACTCGTTGACCAACTTCCAGTTGCCGACACGCAGGGCGCGGTTGCCCTCATGGTGGAAGTAGATGTGCGAACGCTCAACGCTGCCGTCCCGTTCGAGAGTTGGCACGAGGCTCTTGCCCGGGAGTGGCGGGGCGCCCGGGGGCAGGGGGATGTTCTCGGGGCTGATACCGGCGACGTCGCAGATCGTGGGCAACAAGTCGATGCAGTGGCCCATGTCGTGGCGCAGTTCTCCGCCCGGTCCGAAGCCGTTCGGCCAGGACGCGACGAGAGGCGTAGCCACGCCGCCTTCATGGACCCAGATCTTGTGGCGCCGGAAGGGTGCGTTGCTGCAGCTCGACCATCCCGGGCCGAGGCAGAGGTGCGTCCGTTCCGATCCCGGCGGTGCGCCGGGGTCGTGGCCCCGGCCTCGAATCATCATCTCGGCGCTGGCACCGTTGTCGGAGAGGAACAGGATGAGTGTGTCATCGAATACCTCCATCGCCTCGAGTTGGTCGAGCAGACGCCCCAGCTCGCGGTCGGTGCGATCGACCATGGCTGCATGGATCGCCATCTTCGTTGCCTGGAACCGTTTCTGTTCGTCCGTGAGGGTATTCCACGGCACGGCGTACTCGATCTCGCCCGGTCCGAGTTTCGCGTCCCACTCTTCTTTGTGCGCCAGGTAGTGCGGTGCGGGAACGTCCGCTTCGCGTGCCGACAGCCCGCAGGAGACGATTCCCATCTCCCGCAGTCGCTGCCAACGGCGGTCGCGCATCACATCCCAGCCTTCGTCATACCTGTCGATGTACTTGTCGATGTCCTCCTGCTCGGCCTGAACCGGGAAATGAGGCGTCGTGTAGCAGACGTAGTGGAAGAACGGCGTGCCCCGATGCTCGACGTCGTGATGCTTCAGGCAGTCCAGTGCGTGGTCGGTGATCGCTGTTGCCGAGAACGTCTTCGTCTCGCCGTCGCCGAAGAAGTGGTTGAGCTGCTCGATGCCGTTGCCCCAGCTCCGGTCGAACTCACCTTCCCGCTCCGGATCTCTGGTGTTGAACACGTGCCACTTGCCGGAGTGATAGCTGCGGTAGCCAGTCTGTCGCAGGTAGTGCGGGATACAGCGCTGCCACGGCGCCCGGTATTCGCGGACTGGTGGGTCCATGCAGACCTGCGGGGCGTAGTAGCCGGTCAGGATTGAGGAGCGTGTGGGCCAGCACCGGCCGGTGTTGTAGAACTGTGAGAACCGAATGCCGTTGTGCGCGAGGCCGTCGACGTTCGGCGTCTCGATCTCCCCGCCGTAGCAACCGAGGTCCGAAAACCCCATGTCGTCCATGACCACCAGCATGACGTTCGGCCGTCGTCCCGAAAGTACCTTGCCGCGGGGCGGGGCAGCAGCAGTTTGTTTGCTCATCTCGTTTGCCTTCGTCTGCCCGTGGTCTCGCTCTTCCTGACTCGGTGACTCAATGAGTCACTGACGCAGCAGAACGGAGTCGTGGGCTTGCTCACATGAAAGCTCGTACCATAGCGTCACCTGAGAGGAGTGGGAGCCGGCGAGTACCAGAGCCGAGGCCGGAGGTCACCGTGGCTCCCGTGCGACCTCCAGCAACGCTTGGACGTTGTCCATGGGGACATCGGCCTGGAGGTCTTGGGCAGGGGCGAAGATGAAACCGCCGCCTTTGCCCATCACTTGCTTGAAACGGCGACACTGCTCGCGGACCTCGTCGGGTGTGCCGAAGGGCAGCAGTTGCTGGGTACTGACGCCACCCCAGAACGTCAGTTTGTCGCCGACCTCGCGTTTGATCGCTTCCACGTCCATGCACTCCGGCTGAAGCGGGTTGAGCACGTCGACGCCCATCTCGATCAGGCGTGGGATGAGGGCGTCGATCTTGCCGCAGGAATGAATCCAAACGTCCTTGCCGTAGCTGTGCACGAGGTCGTACTCGCGCTGTTCGCCCGGGCGGATCATCTCGTCCCACACGTCCGGACTCATCAGTAGACCGCGCTGGCTTCCCCAATCACTGCCGAGAAGCACGCCGTCGATTGCGTCGCAGTGCAGGATGTTCTCGAGCATGACCATGTTGCGGTCGATGATGGTGGTGCACAGGCGCTTCGCAAATGCGAAGTCCGCAGCGACGTCGGCCAGGAAGTTCTCGATGCCGCGGGCAGCGTTGGCTTTCTCGAAGTGGCTGCCATAGACCGTGGCGAGGATGTAGCGATCGTTTTCCTCGCGGAACGCCTGCAGATCGTCGTAGAACGCGGTGTACGAGCCGGTGCCGCGTGAGAGCGGCGGAGATACGGGCGTGTCCATGCCGCGCCAATCGGGCGACAGCGGTCCCCACGCCCACCACGGGATGCTGATCATCTCCACATCGTTGTCAAAGAACAAGTCGTTCAGGTCGAGTCGTCCCAGCGTCCGCGGCTCCGCGTTCTCGTCCCGGCCAAGGTGCGTGCGCAGCTTCTTCTGCATCTGTCCGTCGGGACGGATGTTGTAAGGAATGCGGGGCGTTTCTTGGTGTCGGATCGCTGCCTTCACGAGATCACGTCTGGTGCTGTAGGTCGTCAACTGTGTGCTCCTTTCTTGTTGCCGTGGTCGTCAGAGTGGCGCACCGGCGTCGCGCAACCTTAATCGCCTGAAGCGCCGTTGTCGCATCGCCGGCAGCCGGATGTGCGCGTGGGGGGGATCGTCTTCCTCCGGAACCCGCGTGGATCACCGGGAAATATCTCAGAAAAACGCGCAAAAGCGGCTTGACAAATTGAGAGAGAGTAATCGTATTTCGCAAGTGAGCATCGAGGACTCTACCGGACGCGGCGAGGCCGAGACTGTTCAGCGGATTATCGGGATCGATTGACGACAACGCGTAGACTGGCTCGAATGTGGCGTTGCTTTTCAAGCGGCGTCCCGAAGCGTCAGCAACTCGCCCGTAGCGGTGCTTTCCAAGCGGCGTTCCGGATGCCCCGCTTGAAAAGCAGGGCCACGAAAGCCGTCGTCCCCCCGGCATCCGCTGGACACCCCGGACCCCGCATCCTTGGCGAGCCCGGTGCTTACGACCGTACAAGGCTGCCCATCGTAGCGCCACGCTCCGCGGTGGCGTCCGGCAGCCGTCAACCCGAAGCGCCCTGAGGAAGGGAGGAGAAGAGAGATGCAGGAGAGAGACAACGGTTTCACGACGACGAGCCGCGGTGCGGCTGACTACGGCCCTCTTGGCGACCACGATTCGCTGCGCGAACGACTGCGGCACCCCGGGTGCGCCGGTCGCCAGTCCGGCTCCCGTTTCACTGCGCGGCAATGGAGGCAGCGATGCCTCGGCCTGTTGGCCGTCGCCGCATTCATGGCGCTGGCACAGCCGGTGAAAGCCGCGTGCTCCATCATGGGCACCGTCACGGACGGGACCAGCGGCGACTCGGTCGCCAATGTCGACGTATATTGTTGGGACATGTGGACGACGACAGACGAGAACGGCGACTACGAGTTCAGGGACTTGAGCGCGGGAACCTACAAACTGAAGATCCCGTACGTGGGCGACCGCGGCTATGTGCGTCCGGCCCCGGTCAGACTGGCTGTGCCCGACGGCACCGTCGCGACCGTTGACTTTGTCCTGCAGCGCGCCCCGGTCAAGGTGGCCTTCGACGTGCTCAGTCCATGGGGCGGGCCGCGTGGCGGCCGTCAGGAAGTCACGTTCAGGTTGCGCTATCACATGAGCTGCAACGAGCCCCAAGACCTGTGGGTGTGGGCCTGGGACCCCGTGGCCGAGAAGAGTATCATGCTGTTCTCCGGTCCCTACTGGTCCGCTCCGGTGTCGTGGGACGAGTATTGGGACAACTACGGCGAGGGCAAGTTCACGACCGTGAGGTGGAAACTGTCGTTCGACTGGTACACGACCATGATGCAGAACGGCAAGTTCGAGATCCGCAGTGCCGCCACGTTCGGCAACGTTTTCGACGGCGGCGCGCCGATCCAGTTGGGGGCGCCGCCCGTGGACGAGAACGCCCCCGGCACGCCCGGCGGCACGACGCGCACCGTCCGGCTTTTGAACATGGTGATCAAGAAGTACAACAGCGCCAGCGGCAATCGCGACTTCTTCCGCTACGATCCCGACGGCGGCGCCGGTCTGGACGCGCCGACTGTCACGTTCACGGTCATGGACGCCGACCCGGATTGGTACGAGATCGATGCAAGGGTTTGGATGTCTCACACGTCCGAGTGGAGATTCTACTCGTGGTGCGACATGCTCTTCTGGCCCTACATGGGCATGACGATCTTCGGGCCTGGCGACTACTCCCTCACCTGGGACGGTTCGAACCCGGGGTACTATGGGGCGGGCGAGTCCGAGTGGGGAACCTACACGTACGACATTGATCTGTGCAAGACCGGCTGGTGGGGCGGCGACGAATTCGGGGCCAAGTCCACGACAGGTTCCCTCTGTAACTACGCAACGTACGTCGGCGACCATTGCGTGCAATGGCATCAGGAGAATCCGGCCGGTCCGATGGAACTGCGGTGCAGCTACACGATCAGGGATGACGCCGGAATTGCCCCCGACAGCATCAGGCTCATTGCCGTGAATCCAAACCTGGCGAACCGTGGCAGCGTATCTGCGCCGCCTCTGCCGGATGCTCCGAACGTGATGCATGACAACGACGCGGACACGACAGACGACGAGCCCGGACCGGGCTACGCCGTGTATTCCACGAGCAACCTCAACAAGACGACAGGGCCATGGCGCGTCGTCATCACCGGTGTTGCCGGACACGGCGAGGAGGTCCGTCGGGATCGGAAGAACCCGAGAATACTGGCGGCGAATCAGCAGCCCGATCCGCCACAGATTCTGTATGTGCTGCTGAACACGCAGAGCGGCTCTGGGCCGATTGTCGGAGCGTCTGCGCCGGCGGAGAGACCCATCAAACAGAAGATCCAGCCGGCCCTTTCGGCATTCGACATAGTGTGTGTGGTCAGAGAATCCAGCAATATGTTCCTGAGCGAGTCATCGCCCGGTGGCAGAAGCTACTCAGCGGACATTGACAACAAGTGGGCGTTTCCAACCCAGTCGAAGGCTAGGTGGTTCGACAATGAGAACACGCAGACCAGGCACGGCCGCGGCCACTTTGTGACAGTTTTTGATGACAAGGACTTGGGCCGCGGCGGGGCTTCTCTGAAAGTCGTTCCGAGCGCGCCGGCCCAGGATCCGGACGTAGCGGCGGTGAGTATTGACTTCATCAAAGCCTACAACGGACCGCATGCCACGTTGGCCACTCGGTGGGCCGTGACCCATGCCGTCCTCCACGAGATTGGGCATATGGCCGGAGCGAAGCACCACGACTTGGCGGGGACCACGGGCAACTGCGCGATGAACTACGATGGGGACGGCGGCGGAGAGAAGGGGGACGGATTCTGGCACGCTCCTTCCGTGCCAGCGCATTTCTACGGCAAGTGGTGGGTGGCAAGCGGGAGCGAGGATTTCAAGAGGATATGGAATCTGTTCGGGGAGTGTAAGAGGAGGCACTGGGAAGAGGTCCGTTCGCACCTGCGATATCCCTGACTGGCAAGGAGAGAATGGTCCCATGAGATCTGATGCTCGCCGTTTTCGGACGACACTGCCACGCCTGCGCCTGTCTCTTCCCACGGCATGGATTGGTGTGGCGGCGCTCTGCTGTTTTCTTTCTCTCCGCACCACTTGCCATGCCCGTGTCCTCGGTGCCGAGCTGACAGGTTCCGAACTCCTGATTGAGTTCGCGAAGACCGGTCCTGGGCCGATGTTGCCTGGCATATATGCGGTGGGGGCTGATGGGCAATTGGTGCGGGTCATTGCCTACGCGCGGACGCCGCGGTGGGCTCCCGGTCGTCGTCGGTTTGCGTACCAGATCGAGAATCAGCTATGGGTTGCTGATCTCGACGCGCGGGAGACGCGACCGTTTGTCGATCTCCCCGGACCCGGAACGAGGTCTCCCTCCTCCCCTGTATGCATCGATTACCTGCCCTTTCCTCCGTTGACATGGATGCCGGACGGGACCGCCGTCCTTGCTTCGGTATGGGGGGACGTGCCGACCGGGGATGCTTTGGCAGTTCCGCGCAATGGGACTCGCCTGCGTCCTTACGCTCTGCCCGGGGAGCAGTTACATCTCCCGAGTCTGTTCCCGCCTGCGAGTGTGGGGATGTCTGTTGGCCGTATCTCTGTTGCGTCAGAAGCGACCTGCATTGCTTACGAGGAAATGGGCATCGTGCTCGGCATGGGCGTGAGGGACCGTCGTGTTGTTGTTGCGGCTATCGACGGGACTCACGTGCAGCAGATTGCACCCAAAGTGCCCGGCGCAGTGCGTTGGCTGAATCCCCGGTTGTCTCCATCAGGGCGGATTCTCGCAGTGGACTATCTGGATGCGGATCTTGTCCGGCATAGTGTGGTCTTGGATCTCCAGTCAAGGGAGCTCTGTAATCTGGTTCGCGCCAACCGGGCTGGCGCGGAAACCGTCGTAGCTGATTGGTCGCAGAACGGACGCCATCTTCTCGTGCTGATGCCCGGCGACAATGAGGGGGACTTCCCTGAGCTATGGCTCTTCCGTCTGCCGGACGAGCTCCGAGATCTTCAGCCTCCCAGAGCGTTTGGCGGCGGTGACCCGTATCTGTATGACGTTCAACTGAGCCCGGCAGGTGATGCCATTGCACTGTTGGGAGGGCAGCACGCGCACCTCGTGTATGAGGCATCGCCAGAGGTCGGGCTATTGCGTGTCGTTGGCGAGGATGAGGATATGGACGATCCGCGTCCCGTACCCACACCGGCAGGTCTCCGTGCGTTGTGCATCGAGTGGTGAGATGATGTTGCGGGTTTCACCAGCCAGATTGACCGGAAGGCGCTATTGCAGCCTTCATGCTGGCGACGATCAGTTTCCGACACCTGTGCTTGCTCCTAACGGGGAGCGGGGACGTGGGCCCATTCTGCAGTGCCTGCCGTGCCAGACGTAGACGTAGTAGGAGACAGCCCCTTGCACACACACAGACTCAGACTCACCAGGTCCGCGGTGTCGCTTGCATGTTGCGTCTGCTGCGCGTTTGCGGACAACTCCCTGGCTCGGGAAATCCGTGCTGGAATCGAGCCCGGTTCGCTGCTGATCCAGCTTGGACGGATTGGCCAGGGAGCCGGCGTCCCCGGCATCTACTCCCTGACGCGGAAAGGGGAGTTGGTCCGGGTCGTGTCCTACGGTGAGTTTCCGCGTTGGTCTCCCGACCGCAAGCGGTTTGCCTACCAACTCGGCTGTGAAACATGGGTTGCGGACGTAGTCAAAGGAGAGGCCATCTGCGTGGCGCATTTCGCCTATGCATCCCTCAGCCCTCCGCCGGTTGCGTTTGATCTTCTGGCACCACATCCGATCGCGTGGACGCCCGACGGCAAGTTCGTTATCCGGTACGCCCCCCGCAGTCAACCGGGACAGGACGTTCAGCTCTACAGTCTGGCCTGTGTAGACTCATCCAGCGGAGACAGCTGTGTACTGCTCGTGCTGCACGGCTCCATGTCCGTTCGACGGTTCTCCTTCTCCCCGGACGCCACCAGGATCGCCTGTGAAACGGTGCACCCACCGAAAGTCGCTGGTGAGGCCTTCCGCCGGGAGGCGGGAATATACGATGTGAAAACTGCCCGGCTGATCCAGGCGCTCAGTGACGGGAGTGCGGACACCACGGCGGTGCTGAACCCCCTTTGGTCCCCCACAGGCAAGCACATCTCTTTTGATTGCCTGAAGCGCGACGGCACGCGTTCGACGGCTGTCATGCCTGTCTCCGGGGGAGAACTTCAGGTCTGTCCGCTTGGCGTGCCGACGCGTTCCTACTGTCAGGCGATTCAGTGGACGGAGGATGGCAGGTTCCTCCTGGTACTCGCCTATGGGAACGATGGCGGCGAACTGGTGGAACTAGTCGCCGTAGACACTGAGAACTGGACGCGACGGATGCTCTACGATGGCCAGCCATTGTGCGCTGCCGGGCTCTCACCTTCCGCCGACCACGTGCTGACGGTATCGGCTCAGCGGCAACTGGACGATGTGGATCCGGACGCCCGAGGAATAGGGGTCTGTCCGGTTGATCTCTATACGGAGGACGAGCAACTCAAGCGGCGCTATCCACAGGGACGCGGCGTTCCCGTACCTGAGGGCATGTACCCCGTGATGCTCGATTGGTGAAAGTGAAGGCCGTCGTGGGCTCCCCATAAGACGTCCCCAACGCGAGACAGTACCATGAACCGCCGCCTGGCTTCTGTCCCAGTTGCGTCCGCCATGCGTGGAGTCCTGTTTGCCTGTGTGTCCGTCGCGATCCGTGCATGTCCAGCGGCGCCTCCGGGGCAGTTCAGTCCACTGACAGACGTTGAGAGGCACTTAAGTAGCGCTTGGCCTTCCGAACGACTGGCCCTCGCGGGCGGCGCTCAGACGCTCGTTGTCTCAGCCGCTGTCTCTCACTCTCTGGGTGCGGGGTCCGCACGGGAGTGGGCGACGCGCCTGTACGGTGAGGATACGGACGGACGTCGGGCATTCGACGCCGTGCTGAGCATGCTGGACGGTGACTCCGCGCAGTTGGTCACGCTGTATACTGCCGTCCACTTCGGGGCGAAGAGCCGCACGGAATGGGACACGGTCTCCAAGCGGCTGGCGGCGTTGGCCGGGGAGAACCCGGAGATGGCGGTCACTGAGGAGGAGCGGAGGCGCTGGCATGATGTGGCCGCTCTGCTCCATCTCCCCACAATCGTTGACGGGGCCATGCGGGAGGAGGCGACTCAGGCAATGCAGGGCTTCGGCGCCGCCCCCGAAGCGGCGCGTCGAGCTGCGTGCAAGGCATTCCTGTCCCTTGATACGTCGAAGTCGCGTGCGCTTCAAGACCGAATGCGCTCCCTTCCGTTACGGCTGGAGAGGTTGCTCATTGAGAAGAAGCTGACCGATCCGTGTCTGGCCGAACTGTTGGTGGACCTGATGCGGCCCTATCCCGGCAGACAGGCCGATCTTGCGTGGCGTCTGCGTAACATGGGGTTGGTCGAGCAGGCGGAGTATGCGCAGAAACAGGCGGCGGCGGGAGCACCGGGAGATCCGCGACTGGTCGGCGGACGGGTGCAGTCGATGGTGAACTCGGGCAAGGGCGCGGAAGCCGCCGCGGAGGCGGAGAAGGCCATGGCCGAAATGCCGTACCCGGGGCGGCGCGAGTTCCGCAGAAAGTACTACATGCAGTTGGTCCAGCAGTCGCGGTACGCGGAGATCATCGAACGGTACGAGCGGTCGGGTCGGGCGCCGCCTCCGCAACTGATGCGGCACAGGACGAACCTGCCCACGTTGGAACATGAGAAGTCGAAGCTGACGTCCCTGGCGTCCGCGGAGTCCGCAAACGCGGAACCGTGGTTGGCGCTGGGCGACATGCACACGGTGGAGAAAGCGATGGACGAGGCCGCGGTCGCATACACGAAGGCACTGGCGTTGGCAAAGGAGCCGCTGGTTGTGTACATGGCGTGGGTCGGGCTTGCGGAGTCCGCACCGAAGCGGGCATGGGATGCGGTCGATGAATTGAAGAACGTACTGGACAGCGGAGCCGTGCCGCGGGGTAAAGTGGTCGAGGCGATCTTCTTGACGGGAGCGGCAATCGGGGAAGTCGATGCCGCCGTCGAGCTGGCGCTCGCGGCATCAAAGGATGAAGGCGGGGAAACAAAGGATGAAGGCGGGGAAACAAAGGATGAAGGCGGAAGGATGAAGGATGAAGAGGGGAGAGCAGGCCGGGGAGGGGAGGCGGTGATGACGATCGCGGGGGCGTTGCTCTGGAGTGAGGGACGGAAAGAGGAGGCGAGGACGATGTTTGCGACGCAGCATGCGGACTTCGCAGTCAATGAGCTGGTCGGGATGTTGGCGCAGCTCGGGGGGAAGGGGCTGGACGAATGGCCGGAGACGAGGCGAAGCCTGGCGGCATCAAGGGATGAAGGCGGAAGGATGAGGGATGAAGGCGAAGACCGATCACTGAGACCGCGCCCCTGGCAGGGGTGCGTGCCGGACGGGTTGAAGCAGAAGGCGCTGAAGACGGTGAACGCGCGTCTGGCAGAGCTGCCGGGCTGGCGACTGGCTGCGGAGTGCGCGGTCGAGGCGTTGCCCAACGTCACGCTGTCGCAGACCCCGGGGCCGGTGCTGGAACTGATTTTCGACCACGCGCCAGCGGAACCGACGGACGAGGACCTGGCGTTGATCGCGCGCTGCACGGACGCGTGTCTTGCCTGGATCGACGTGCATCCGCGTGCCGGCGGCGGCCTGGAACTACTCCTGGAAGCTCCCATGCAACCGCTCCGGGGCAAGCACAAGAACGAAGCGCTGTGGCCGGAAGCCAAGCGTTTGTTCGTCGCTTGTGTGAACCGCGCCGGCAGGCGCAAGGACATCGAGATCGAGGACGTGCGCACGCCAATCCGTGCGTTCCTGCGGTTTGCGCAGAAAGCGGGTTGGCCGGAAGAGGACATGGCCGACGTGGAAGGCGTGGTTTCGCAGCACTACCCGAAGCTGGTGAAGTGACGACGGCCCTGCGGGCGACGACGGACAGACGCGTATAGTGGGACGGCTTTGATAGCCGTCCGGCAGGGGCGACTTCTCGATGGACGGGAACCAATCCCGTCCCACTATGGGCGCGTCCGCAGGGGAACCGGCCACTCGCTACTGGCTGCCGGCCACTCGCACTCGGTCCTCGCACTGGTCCCTCCTTCCCTTGGGTGACCACGGTTCACTGCGCGGACGACTGCGGCGCTTCGGAAGATGGCGCGCCGTCACGCCAAGCGTGCCGTCCAGGGGGTGGGCGGCGTACTGCCGGAACGAGCCGTAGTCACAGTCCCAACACTCTCGCAGCGTTGGCGTATGCGACCTTGTCGAAGACGGCCGCCGAGATCTCGCTGTCGTCTCTCAACTCCGTCAGGAATGCTGCCAAGGGGGCGGGTTGGTCTGCAGAACACAGGTCAGTGCCGAACATGAGTCGGTCTTGGAGCTCGTTCAGGAATCGCACGGCGTACTGCCTGTCACGGTTAAGCGCATTGAATCCGCTGTTGGCGGACAGGTCGCCATGCAGGTTCGGGCAGCGCCTGAACAGCGCCGGCACGGCGCCTTCCTCGTCAATCGCGTGGCTCGGATACCCGGCGCGCTCAGAAGGCATCTTCAGCATCGCGATTTCGGACCAGAACGCGGGACCATGGCCGAGGATCCGAAGGTCGGGGAACCGTTGGAGCGTGCGTTCGAGTTGAGGCAAGCCGGGATCGTCGTAGAATCCGTCGTCTCCCCCGATGCGGTCGGAGATGTCGAATGTGAGAGGGAGCCCGACCTCCTGCACATGCCTGAACAGGTTCTGGCAACGGGGATCCTCGAACGGCAGATTGGGCATGACTTCGCCTACGCCTCTGCAGCCTTTGTCGCGGTAGTGACGCAGCCAATCGCCGAGGGGAGCGTCGGGCGCGTTGGTCATGCCGCGTGGGTCGATGTTGCAGAACGGGATCAGTCGGCCGCCGCTCGCGGCACACATGTCGAGGATGTCCTCGTTGGACTGTGGCAGGTACACCTCCGGACCGATCAGCGGCAGGAGGCATCCGCGCTCGATTCCGAGCTCGTTGAATCTCGCCAGCACCTGTTCGACGGTGGCGAAAGTCGTCCTGCCATCCGCAGGCGGACATTCGGCTCGGTATGCGTGGACATGGATGTCGAAGAACATCTCGATCAAGGCCCGGGCGGTACAGGACACGCGGGCGGTTCGCCGTCTGCCGTCATGTCCATGCGTGGCGTCTTGGCGACAAGCCGGGAGATGGGCTCGAATGTCTTGACGATGGACTGGTAGTCGGGGTCGTCCTTCGACTTGAACACCGCTGTGCCGCATCGCTCTGCTCCGCCTGCGGACTTCGCAAGCGGGGCGAGGAGGAACGAGTTGTTCTCGACGTTGGTAACGCGCGTGTAGAACGTGCGTGGGATCTTGCCGTCGGTGTGACAACTTGCGCAGCGCCGGGACGCTACGTCTTTGAGCACCCCGTCCAGACCGCCGGGGAGCAACTGGCGGCACCCGCGCAGGCTGTAGTGATTTGAGGTCGACGTGCCGTAGTAAGGGACATTCAGGTCCAGCCACGCGAAGATGCGCTGTTTCGCGTCCGGAGGCATGTGGACACGCGGTTTCCCGTCCTTGTCCGGGTGCCCGGCGAGGACGATGTCCGCCAGTTTGCTCGCGGGAGATCCCCAGCGTTTCGGGGTGACTTCCAGGATGTTCGACTCGCACCCGTTGTACGAGGCGATCCAGGTTGTATATGGACTGGTTCGCAGGCCGTCCGGACTGAACCCCCCGGCGTTGGGGTTCTCCGCCCCTGTCCCGGCTCGGGCGAGGGTCTCGTAGGCCACATTGAACATGTCCGTCCGATCCGGACTCAGGTCCACGCCTCCGGCGCGCGTGACTGCGTTGTGACATGTCGCGCAGTGCGCGTCGAGCACGGGCTGGACGATGTGTGGGAAACTGAAACCGCGGACGCCCCACTCCGGGGAATCGAGTTCCTGCGGAGGCCGCAAACCGGCAATCGGGCGCGTCGTGTTCCGGGCCGCAACATCGTTGCGATCGGCGTGACACCCGACGCAGCTCTGTTCCTCGCCGGGCATGAAATGGGTGAACGTGCGCATCCGCTGGACGGCGCGTCCATGCTCGTCGAGGGCCATGAAGTACACGGGCACGCCTGTCGGGACTTTGAAATGAGCCGAACCGTCGGTCTCGACCCGCGCAAAGCCCCACACTCTCTTGGGTGCGTAGGTGGCGCCACACGACACGACCGGAAACTGGAAACCGAAGGCCCGAACACTGGTGGAGGCGAACTTGCTCTTCTCGATCTCCTGCACCACGGCGATGCGTTTCACCTCGTCCGGCTTGACGTGCGGCTCCAGCCCAACTGTCACATCGCGCAGCAGCACCGTCGCCCACGGTTCGTCGGTCTTCGCGTCGAGTAAAGGGTGTGCTCGGGGCACGGCCCGCTGCATCAACGGCAGCGCCGAGTAGTAGCCGAAGGGTTCTTCCCTGCCGAGCAGTGTCGCTTGCTTGGTGCAGTCGTAGTCGCGGACCACGATCGCCCCGTCTCGAGACGCCAGGTAGTAGGTCGTGTCGATCGGCATCGGGCTCTCGTATGGGCCGCGCACGCTGTTGCCATTACCGCGACCCACTTCCCCGATGCGGATCTCGGGCGTCAGGTTGCGGATCCCGTCCTGGGCGTTCGGGCCGGCACCCGGATCGACAACGCCGATAGCTCCCCGGCACGGCCCGTTGTGCGAGGTCAGGACGCACAGCACCTTGCCGGTGCCCGGGATCTGCCGGGCTTCCATGAACGTGGCGGGGCTGAGCACGCGGTTGCCAAAGAACCCGGCCAGACCCGTACCATCGGGGTTGATCGTCCACAAGCTCTGGATCGGGATGGCCGGCCGGTCGACGTATTCCCAGCGACTGTAGATGATTCGGCCGTCGTCGAGCACGGACGGGGTGAAGTCGTTCAGGTAGTTTGCGGACAAGCGCACCACGTTTGACCCGTCGGCGTTGCTCCGGTACAGGATAGGGGTGGTCGTGACCCAGCAGTACGCGAACGCCGGTTTCCGGTCTGACAGAAAGGCGATTCCCCCGTCGGCCAGCCAGCAGGGATTGACGTTGTTCGAGTCGTGATCCGTGACCTGGCGGAGCCCGGTGCCGTCGGCCGCAACGGCGAACAGCTGGAACTTGTCCGACATGGTCCGTTTCCAGCTGAAAAGCACTGTCGTGGCATCGTAAGACAACGTTGCGTCCAGGATGACGCCGTTGGGGGAAGGCACGAGCTCGCGGAGTTCGCAACCGTCCGCGGTCAACGTGGCCAGACAGAGCGCGCCGCCCGGCTTGAGTCCCTCGGCGTGATACGTGTAGACATGGGACGGGTTGAAACGCTGTCTCTTGACGAGCAGTAATCGGTCGAACTCGAGCTTGCCGGCGCGTACATCTGCAAGAAGCTCATCCGAATCCTCGACTGTCGATGCGGGTGGTGGTGCCGGGCCCCGCTGACGGACGGGCTCGAACTTCCCGAGGATCGCGTCCGACGGGGACGAGCTGAAGATGCGAATCTCGGATGCTCCCGGATTGAGTCCGCCGTAGGAGCTCGTGAACTTCATGGTCACCGTTGTTGCCCTGACCGGTTTCTCCAGCTTGATGCGCTGAGGACCGTGCCCGCTCTTCAGTTGCCCCTTGGCCACGGGCTCAGGGGCGGCGTCCGCCAGGACTTGGTAGTCTTTCCAATTCTCGTTCGGCAACCACGCTGTGCGGCCGTAGTAGACGATCTCCGCGATCTGCACGGTTTCGGGCCACTCGAACGTGAGCATTGCCCCGTTCCGGTGCGTGTCGCCCTGTACGCACCAAGCCTTGCGGAGGTCGCTTCTGCTCCCCGCGCCGGGGATCTGGCCATCGGCAACAAACCGCGCGAAGTAGTCTTTGCTATACTCGGAGTTGGCGGAGATCGCGGCTTTGGGGGCGATATTGTCGGGTCCTTCGGCCGCGATCAACCACGCTGTCGCCGCCAACAGAAAGGCCATGCCGGGTACGGGGGATCGGTTCTTCATGCGCTCATTTTCCTCCGGACTACAGGGGAGATCTCGGCTGCGGGTCAGACGGTCTCCATGGGATAGACCAGGCCGATCTGACGCCGGATGTCGTCCATGGTTTCCGCGATTGCCACTGTCTCTTCCAAGGGCATGACGTCGCTCTCCGTCTTGCCGTCGCGAATGCAGCGGGCCGCTTCCATGACCTCGAAACTGAACCCGTCGCGGTCATGGGGATGCTCGAATGTCTGCGGCGCACCCGCGCCGGACTCGAGCATGACGGACTCCGCCCGCCAGAACCGTGGGATGACGATCCGCCCATCGGCGCCGTCGATTCGGCCCGTCTGAGGCGTGGCCGTACGGACGGCGCAGGACAGACAGGCCAGCGCGCCGTTCTCGTACTCGATCACAATACCCGTCTGCTCGTCCACGCCTGTCTCACCGATGTGGGCGGCGCCGAGAACGGACTTCGGCCGGTACCCGAGCACCATGAACGCGAAGGCGATGGTGTAGACACCCACGTCCAGAAGCGCTCCGCCGGCGAACTGCCTGGCGCGGTCGAGCGATCGCGAGCCGACAGCGGCAATCACATTGTCGTCCAGGGACGTCATGCCGCCGGCGAACTCCCTGGCGATGTTCCCGGGGCCGAGCACGCCCCAGCGGATCGGTTGGCTCATCGCTCGTCTCCTTCAAAATACGTTGTCACAATACTGCCGTATCCGGGGTGGCGACGCCGGGCAAACGCCGGTTTGCAGCGGAATCTCAGCCTTGGCCAAGAGATCGAGGTGAGGCTGGAATTCTCCCACTTCGTAAAGGTTGTGCGCGTCGCTGCCGAACACCAGGGGCACGCCACGCCCGACACAGAGCCGGGCAAACGCCGGGCTGGGATCGTTAGTGTGGAAGTTGATCTCGGCAGCGACACGATGACGGCAGAGCAGGTCCGCCACCGGCTCGAACAACGACTCGGGGATGGGCAGTCCGTATCTGCGGAACACGCGGAACGGGTGCGCGAGCACGTGAATGCCGGTGCCCGCGAAGAGCTCCAAGACCCGCATGAACTCGGTCTTTGCGCTGTCGATGTCCCGGTTGCCGGCACGCCCTCCGCGCAGATCGTGGATAGCACCCACGAGAAGCGGAGCGCGCCCGCGCTCCAAATCGCGGACGAAGGGACGGCCGTGAAAATCGCTGTCCACCTCCAGGCCCGGGAGGACGCGTTCCCCGGCCACACGTGCGACGTCCGCAAAGTACTCGTCGATGCGGGACGACACGCTGACGCCCTCGATCCCGGTCTCCATGTATTCTCCGCGGCGATGCGCGTCGCGGTCCAGGTAGACGTGCGGCGTGTGCTCGCAAAACACGATCCCCTCAAGCCCGAAGAGTTCTGCCAGCTCGACTGCCTTCACGGTGTCCATGTTCTCGTTGCAGTAGGCCAGGCGCGTGTGTACATGGCAATCCCACAGGCCGGTCATGTCTGGAAGACGCAGTTGATGAAGGCGGCTCGACACGCGTCCGTCGTCCCCGATGCGGACTTCGCAGAAGCGGAACGGCATCTCACACAGGGCCGGTGCGGCCAGCAGGGACATGCCTTCCCATTCGAGGAGCGGCATGCCCTTGTGGTAGTGCCCGCTCAGCGAAAGCGTCGCCTCCGCTCGCCGCATCGCCGCCAGGATCGGGGACGCGTTGACGTAGTTGAACGGACAATCGCTCAGCCCCTCGGGAAAGAGAGGGACATGCTGCAGACAGACCAACACCCCGTCCCAGCCGTTCCGGGCCGCTTCGATTCGTGCGATGTCCGCGGGCGCGCGGGTGGCGTTCCATCCAGGTTCTTCGGCGTCCACGAACGACAGGAACCGGCACCCCTTTATGTCGACATGCTCGGGCGGCCGGGGGAACACGCGATAGAACCTCTCCGCCGCACCGTCGTGGTTACCCGGTAGCGCGATCCAGGGACAGTCAAGCCGTTCGAGTTCCTTGCGCAGCCGCAGCAGCTGCTCCTCGGCGGATGGGCTGTCAGGCGCGTCGATCAGGTCCCCGAGAACGACCACGACGTCCGGCTTGATGAAACGGTTCAGGCGTTGCACTGCCCGCAACAGAAAGACGTCGGCGTACTCTCCGCGACGACGCGGATTCAGGTGATTGGTCGCGTCCGCAAGATGAAGATCGGCGATGACCGCAATCGACATGGACATGGTTTTCAGGGCGCTTTCGCAGGCGACGACAGAATCGACAGGAATGTAGCTGCTCGTTGGCGGGAAGCGCGCTTGATCTCCATTGCGGAGCACAATACAGTTACAATATCCTGACGCTCAAACGGAATCTGACCCAGTTTGTCGCCCGACTTCCGGCAGAGCGCATGGTACAGCTCAACCGCGCCTTGCAGTACACTCTGGAACTGCCCACGTAGCCAACCGACGGTTGGCGTGGGCGCCAGGACAGCCGCCACTCTCCAGCGAAGGCCCCGTCTATGCTCGACTCCTCTCTCTGTATCAGCGGGATCTACCCGCACCTGACGGTCTATAACAAGCCCGAGACAATCGGGGACACAATCCACCCGAAAGGGGGTGGCGAGGTCGGCATCGGCGCCGTCGTGCCGTGGGCGGGCAAGCTGTGGCTGATCACGTACCCGCAACACGACACACGCGGCGGATCGGACAAGCTCTGGACCGTCGACGCGGACATGCGGCAGGAGATGCGACCGGAGAGCGTGGGGGGAACGCACGCATGCCGGATGATCCATCGTGAGTCCAACCAACTCGTGATCGGTCCGTACTTTATCGGTGCCGACGGTGTGGTACGTGCCGCCGACGTGAACCGGTTGGTGGGACGCATGACCGCCGTGTGCCGGCATCTGACCGATCCGGAGAACATGGTGTACTTCGTCGACATGGAAGGCGCGATCTACGAGGTGAACGTTCACACGCTGGCGGTCACGTGCCTGTTCAGCAAACCCGTGCCCGGATGGCATGCCAAGGGAGGATACACGGCGCAGGGACGGCTGATCATGAGCAACAACGGCGAACACGGAAGCGGCGGGTACGGCGACGATCTGCGCGTTGGCGGGCCGCCCGAAGGCGAGGAAGCGGGCGTGCTGGCGGAGTGGGACGGTGAGGAGTGGCGCATCATCGAGCGCAAGCAGTTCCTGGACATCACCGGGCCGGGCGGCCTGCTGGGATCGCCGGACGACAACGCGCCCGCGTGGGCCATTGGGTGGGACCGGCGATCGGTGATCCTGAAGCTGCTGGACGGCGGTGTCTGGTCTACATTCCGGCTTCCCAAAGCCACGCACACGTATGACCCGCGGCACGGGTGGTACACCGAATGGCCGCGCATCCGCGAGGTCGTGCCGGGCCGCTGGATGATGGACATGCATGGCATGTTCTACGAGTTCGCGACCACGTTCCGAACCGGCAACACGGCCGGCATCCGGCCCATCGCGAGTCATCTGCGGTACATCCCCGACTTCTGCAACTGGGACGGTCGTGTCGTGTTGGCCGCAGACGATGCGTCCATGATGGCGAACCCCATGGTCGGTCAACCGCAGTCGAATCTGTGGTTTGGCTCGTACGACCAACTCAGCGGCTTCGGTCCCCGGTCAGGCTGGGGCGGACCGTGGGTGGATGACGACGTCAAGGCCGGTGTCCCGTCGGATCCGTTCCTGGTGGACGGATTCGACAAGCGGGTGCTGCACCTGCATCACGATGCGGATTCCGCAGTGGCCGTTGCGCTGGAAGTCGACGCCGACGGAACAGGCGACTGGGCCGAGTTCCGGAAGGTCACGGTTCCTGCCGGCGTTTACGTCCACCACATCCTCGGCGCAGAGTTCGCAGCCATCTGGCTCCGAGTCTCCGCCGACGCTGACTGTCGCGCTACCGCGTATCTGCATCAGACGTCTGCTCGACCCGACGACGCGGGGGAGGGGCGCAGGCTGGCCGCCGGGCTGGCGGACGCGGCTGCGGACTCCGCACCCCGCGCCGGGCTGATCCGGCCTGCGGGACACAACACGTCGCTCCAGTTCGTGCCGTGCCGCATCGACAGGGCAGGCGCCGTGCACGATGCGGAGTATTTCGAGGTGGACGGGCCGATCGAGTTCGCCAAGCCTGAGACCGATCGAACCGACGAAGTCCTCGACATAGCGCGGCCGAGACTGGACTTTGCCGTTGACGACGCGTCGGTCATCATGACATGGGAAGGCCAGATTTTCCGTCTTCCCAAGACGGAGCCGGCCTATGACGCTCCGTTCGTATTCGGCTGGCCTCGAGGAATCCGCGAAGTGCAGTCCGAACGCAATCTGGCCAACATCCACGGCACGTTCTACGAGATCCCGCGCGATGACGGCATCCCCACGATCAAACCTGTGTGTACGCACGGTAAGCAGATCATGGATTACTGCTCATGGCGTGGCTTGCTCGTGCTCAGCGGCGTCGCCTCCGACGCGAAGGCAGACGGCCATGTGTTTCTGTCCGAGGACGGCGAAACCGGCCTCTGGTTCGGGGCCGTCGACGACTTGTGGACGTTCGGCAAACCCGTCGGGACCGGCGGCCCGCTGCGGAATTCGCGGGTCGAGGCCGGCAGTCCGTCCGACCCGTACCTGATGACCGGGTACGACCGGAAACGCGTCGAGCTCTCGCACGACGCCGACACGCCTGTCGTTCTCATTCTCGAGGTCGACATCGCTCACCACGGCTGGGTCACCTATGCGGAGTTCACGGTCGCCCCCCGTGCGACGTTCGCACACACGTTCCCCGTCGGCTACAGCGCCCATTGGGTGCGCGTGACCGCGAGTCAATCCTGCCGCGCGACAGTACATTTCGTGTACTCGTAGACGTTCTCCTGATGCTGGCGCCCAGCGGCCAGCATTCGACCGGGGACAGATGGCGCGGAAGAGACCGTGCCTTCTTTCGGACCAGGCAGGTTGCCATGATCACGGTTTTCCACTGCAAGCCCTTTGCCCATAGGCTGACCCGCCCTGGCCGGCTTGATGGCGGAGCGCTTCGGGACGTCGAGCCTCCGGCCAAGTGCAGACTTCTTGATCTGGACGCGGCGTTCCAGCACGGACGGCGGATCGAGAGCGGAAAATGATGGCGGCACCAAAAGTACGGCGGATGGCCC
>JGI10211J34971_10001394_pt1 | contig 19947 bp, 12 predicted proteins | sample Etolagsediment_FD_34971 | JGI IMG/M metagenome (IMG submission 34971)
CAGGCACATCTCACAATCCATCTGGGCCTCGATGCGAAAGAGTCCGGCACGGGTGCTTATGAAGTGCTGACTAAATCAGCCGATCTTCCCGAAGCCCTCCTCGAGGTCCGGCCGAATTTGTGGCTGTTGGGGGCGAACATTCACCTGGTCGGGGCTGAGAGCGAATTGGTCAGCGTTGTAGGCAGGGAGATTATACTGCGCGAGGCGCTGGAAGCGGTGGAGGATGACTACGATTACATAATAATCGATTGTCCGCCTTCGTTAGGTCTGCTTACACTTAACGCACTGGCCGCAGCCAAAGAGGTTTTCATCCCCATTCAACCACACTTTCTTGCGCTGCAGGGCTTCGGTAAGCTTTTGCAGACGATTATGCTGGTCAACAGGAGGATTAACCCTGCCCTTAAGGTTACGGGGATACTTTTGTGCATGTACGATAAAAGGGCGATTCTGCCGTCCGAGGTCAAGGCCGATATCGAGCAGTTCCTTGGCAATGCTAAGGACACCGATTGTCCCTGGTCGGAGGCGAAGATTATTCCGGTGCATATCCGAAGGAACATCAAATTAGCTGAAGCCCCGAGTTACGGCAAAACGATATTTGAATATGAGCCGAAGTGCCACGGTGCCGAGGACTACAAAAGTGTAGCCGACTACATACACAGCCAAATGGGCAGCGAGTCCGAACCGCAGGTTGAGCCGGTCGTCATCGGCGAGTATGATGGGGATAGCACCCAGCCCCAGCCGGATAAATCAAAACAAGTCCCCATCCCGATTCAGGAACTGCTTCCAGTGAAAAAAGGCCACACCACCCTGCCCGATGACGCGGTTGAAACATCTCAAATAGACACAAACTCCAGCAACATCACCAACTAAATTTTTGATTTGCCGGGTGGAGGCATTTGGACGGCGGGACGTAACTTCTTATGTGAGCCATAGTTACAAGCATATAATTAGGGATAAAATTTTTTTATTTTTTTGTTGCAAGGTGTTTCGTTTTGTTGTATATTGTATTAAGTAACTAATACACTAATATTAAAGGACTGCGGCAATTATGTTGGTTGAGATAGATACGCACAGCGGTGTTCCGATATATCGGCAGGTGATTGAGCAAATACGCTGCCAGATAATGACGGGCCAGTTAGCCGAAGGGGGGCAACTGCCGACGGTCCGCGATTTGGCAGCTCAACTCAAAGTCAACCCGATGACCATCAGCAAGGCCTATTCACTTCTGGAGATAGCCGGCCTTGTCGAAAGGAGGCGCGGGGTGGGCCTTTTCGTTGCGAAGCTGGACAGGAGACAGAAGGAGCGGCTCTGTCGGGAAATGTTGGCCGGTGCCGTTAAAAAGGCTGCGATTACTGCTGTGCAGCTTGGTGTGTCTGAGGAAAAGATGCAAGAGGTTCTTTTGAAACTATATCGAGAATACGATTCGAAAAAACGGAGGCAAGAATGAACGAGGCGATAGTACAAATGCGAAAGGTACGCAAGAGGTTCGGCGACATCCAGGCGCTGGACAATGTGGATTTAGATATTTATCCAGGCAGGATAATCGGGCTGGTGGGGGCGAACGGGTCAGGCAAGAGCACGCTGTTGCGGCATATTATTGGGTTGTACCTTGCGGATGAAGGTGATTGCGTTACGTTCGGTTGCAAGGCGGCCCGATTAGGAGCGAGTCAATTGTCACGGATTGGATACGTTCATCAGGAAGGGGAGCTGCTCGACTGGATGACGGTCAGGCAATTGATCCGCTATATAAGCGCATATTACAAAAACTGGAACTCCCAGCTTGAGGAAAGGTATATCAGCGACTTTGATATTTCGCTCAAGGCTCGCGTGGGGTCATTGTCGCCGGGTCAACGGCAGAAGTTGGCGATACTGCTTGCGATGGGATTTGAGCCGGAGTTTTTGATTTTGGATGAGCCGGCGTCGGCGCTTGACCCGATTGCGCGGGCACAGTTTCTGGATTTGCTGTTGGGGATTATCCAGGACAGCACAAGGACGATTATTATTTCATCGCACATATTGAGCGACGTGGAGAAGGTCATCGACCATTTGCTGATAATGAAAGAAGGGCATCTGCTGCGTGATTGCAGTTTTGACGAATTGCGGGAGGAGTTCTGCCGGCTGAAGGTTACATCGCTGAATGGGGCGCTGCCGGCGGAATTGCCGTTTGCCGAGATAGTGGATTGCACCCGAGAGGAGGGCAGGGCGGTTCTTGTGCTGCGGAATTATTCGCAGGAGAAATTGGAGGTCCAGGCCCAGACACTGAACTGCGAAATTGAGATAGAGACACTACCGTTAGAGGAGCTTTATAAGATAGTTGTCACTGAATAATATTTGGGACTTGGTCAATGAATATTCTACGTGCTAATTTGAAGCATCTTTATCAGTGCCGCAGCCTTTGGTTTTGGTATTTCATCATATTGTGCCAGTTCCCACTTTTACTATTGCCGGTTTCTCGGTGGGAGTTTGATAGATTTTTGGGTTACCTGGTGTTGAGTTTCCTCTGTGGATTGCTTACAGCAGGTCTGCAAATGGAGATATTAAGTAAGCCGTTTTCATTCTGCCTGCCTGGTCACAGGAAAATTCCGCGGCAATTTATATTTCGAACAGGTTTTGTTGTTAACGGGTTGCTCGGATTGGTCTTTCTTGCGCATCCGGGTCTTGGTTTTCCGTACGTATTGGTGGGCGCTTTTGTGGGCATGGTATTTTATTTATTAGGTGCGCTCGGTGGATTTAGGGACATGAACCGGAATCCTTACCTTGTATTATTTCCACTCGTGATATTTGGCTCGGTCTTCTTTGAGAGTGACAGGATACTGCAACAGATGATCATATCATCACCGGTTCAAATAATCATCGTCAGCGCGCTGATATCATGGTTATTCTGGGTGCGGCTGGGCCGGGAGGGGCTGGCGCGACAATATTGCGGTAAAATCTCGCTCGGGATATTAGCCAGCCCGAACTATGCCAAAATAAAAAAAATCCGCCACGCTGAAATGGTTCGAAGATTAGGGAAAAAGAAGACGCCATTTTCGGATACCGTGGAGAACTTTTTCCAGAGGCGGATGTCACAACGCAATTTTCTAAGCAGGGGCAAATGCGCATGGGGCCATCTTTATATAGTGTCAGGGGAAAGCCTGTCTGTGTTACGGGTTAGGCAGTTGGCGATGATGTTTGGGTTGTTTGTGATAATTCTTGGGTACATTAGCAAAAATGGTGTCGCGTTAAGCAATATCCTGTTCATCCTACCGGTGATTCTTGCCGGTCAGTTGGACTTGCTACCGTACCGCGGAATATTATTACCGGCCGGACGGGGTGACAGATTCTACGCTGCCGTTATTTCGGGATTAACGATAACATTACTGACGACGTTAGCGATAGCGGTTATAGCGTTCATATCTATTCTGTTGGAACCTGTTTTGCCTGATATCACCCTGAAAGGCCACACGTTCGGCTATCATGCAATGAATATCAGATATTGCTTTGTAACTTTACCTCTTATGCCAATATGTTTTGCCATTGCGACATTGATTCCCAGAAGACCAGTTCTAAAGATAATTCTTTCTATTGGGCTGATGTATGTGTGCATTGGCTTTTACGTAGCGGCAATGATTGGGGAAATACAGTTTGAGCTAATCATCCCCTCAGTGCTGATGATTAGCTGGGGCATTTCATTGCTGATTTTGCGTTATGTCTGCATGAGGCGCTGCCTGGGGGGGAATGGATAGTAGGCTGAGCCGGTTGTTATCGGCGAGCATCGAGCGAAACTGTGTAACGCAGTAGGCGAGTTAAGTAACCGCGCAAAACAATGCCCTCCCCTCTCCGCCCGCGGTTTCTTGTATTTAGCCCCCACCGCTGGTGGGGGTTTCATCCCAACATTGGATACGACCTATCCATTTCCCGAAAAAACTCCCAAAAATTGCTTCTATCTCTTAAAGTAGCTCCCCCATTATGCCGAGAGACTCTATGATAGGCCCATTGAATGGCGATGGGAGGCACGAAGGGAGACACGAAGGGAGATACGAAGGGAGGCACAGTGAAATTCATGACTGTAGGAGATATGAAATGAGGAACACAAAAAAGAGGCGGGTTGTTCGGCGTTTGGTAAGGGTAAGCACATATTTGATTCTCATGTTGTTCATCTCAGGATGTGGTGGCATGTATGGCCGGGTCCTGGAGCCATCAGATAATCGTGTCGAAATTTCGAAGACTCATTCGGAACTTTCCAACCTGGCCAACCGTTCAGATCTGCCGCTCGAGTATGTAAGTGAAGGTAAAATTGGTATTTCCAAAGTCGAAGCGGCCCTGGAAGCAGCCGATGCTGTTGATTCGCAGGCTCGTGCAAAATTGAATAAACAGTTGGCTGATTTCAATGCCCGCCGCGTGGAAGTGGAAGCGCAAGTCAACAAAAACCTCTCTGAAGCCGATGCTCTTCGTAAAAAGTACGACAAAGAATACAATAAGGCTATGGCACAAATCACGGCAAGAGAGGCTGAACTTGGCGCCCTCATCGAACGGAAAGAGACAATCATAGCGTCATTAATCAAAGAAGGCGACAGCAACCGTGACGACATTGTTGCCGACGGACGTGAAAAGTTCGTACGCGAAACGGCTCGTATTGAACAACTCAAGGAGATTTGCAAAGCGATTGAAGTCGAAAGCAATGCTAAAATTTTTGAAATGATGGAAACCTCGAAAGCGACCCGGGAACGGGCCGATGCCACCGTATCGGAACTTGAGGCCCAGGCTCGCGCGGTTCAGCTGGAAACCAAAGCTCGCGTGGATGAGCTTGAAGAGCAAATCAAATCTGTTACTGTTCAGACAAAATCGGAAGCCAAAAAACTCAATATCTCCCGCGAAGCAATCCTTAAGAGTGGGGCGGCAAACGTAAAGGAGCTTCATACCAAAGCCGTTACCATTCAGGCGAATCTTGCGGATGAAAAGTATCAATTAAAACTGACTAAAGCGGCGTCTGCCAAGGCCGAAGCGGAGGCGAAAGCACAAGAGAAATCCGCCAATGCGCCTACCCGCCTTGACAAGGCCATGGCTGAAATTGACCGTCTCCGGGCCCAGGTTCACCATCAACAGGTCACCTCAGCAGCCAACTACGAAACGCAGCTTGCTGAAATTCAGGCCAAAATCGACGATGAACTCAGTGGAGTCAAGAAACTCCGAATTAGTGCGGACAGGGCCGAACAAGTCGCTCGTGCTGAATTTGTCAAAGCAGAAGCCGCCGCTCATGCCGAGGCCGCACGCCAAACAGCGATTCATGCCGAAGCTGTAGCCGAAGCACAAAAACTTCAGATTATCGCCGAAGCCGAAGCCGAAGCGGCAAGAATCAAACAGGAAGTCTTGGAAACAATTGCGCGTAAAAAAGCCTCCAATAAAGTGGATTTCGACGATAACACCACGCCCGTATCACAGCAGTCAGATGAACTGCACGAGGTGCCGGATGTTCCCCAAGTCCAACCTGTCGCGGCCAGGATAGAACCGGATCACATCGCGAACTATCGCAAAAGCTTTGCTGAGGTTATGAGAATCAGGGCTCAAGCCGACGTGCGTCATTTGGTCGCAGATGCGACATTCGCAGAAGCCAAAACAAATCTCCTGGCCGTAAAAACACAGGAAGATGCCATTGTATCGGAACAGTTGGCCATCGCGGATGCTCTTGAAGCCCAGGCTCGTTCACGGTTCAGCGAAGTTAAAACCAGGGCCGAAAAAGAGATGGATGTCGTGGAATCAAAATACCGCCAGCACCTTGTGCAGGCGGCATCCTTCCGCAGGGAAAAAGGAGCCGAGGTCTTGGATTATCAGAGTCAAGCGGACGCTCTGGAGCAGATTACAAACGCTCGCGCGCAACAACTTCTTGCAGAAGCCCAGGCCGTTACTGTGAACGGCCAAAATGATGTTAAAGAATTAGAAGTTATACTTTGGGCCGTAAAACAGCGTGGCGACGCCCAGTATTCGAAACTTATGGCAGAAGCCAAAAGTGTCGCTGATTCGCAGGAAGCTCTTGCACTACAGATTGATGCGCAGATTGATTCTGCCCGCAGATATCTTGAAGCAGAACTGGCCAAAATTGAAAATTCGGTCCAAACGACCGAAAGAATCACACAAGCCGATTATCAGCAGACATTGACACATGCGACCGTTCTGAGGCAAAAAACGGATGCCCAAATCAACCGCACTAACGCAAAATTTACAATGGAACACGCGATATTGAAGGCACAGATAGAACGAGACAAGGGGTTGGCATTAAGCCAGACCATCCGGGGCAAAGCCGCCTGTGACCGTATGATAGCAAACGCGAATACAGCCAAAATGTGCGAAAATGCCGACATTGATGCCGAACATGCGACCGCGCAAGCTGACATGAATATTATTCTGGCTGCCAACTTTGCAAAACGCCAGTCCGCACAGGTCTATCTTAATGCTGTAAAGGCCAGGTTCAACGCACGAATACAGCAAGTCGAGGCCGAACGTGAAATCGACATGGTCGATGAGCTCAATGCGATGGCTATAAAACGAACCGATTTAGCCACTGCACTGGCGCAAGCCAGGGCCGCCCGTGAAGCTTCCAATCGGAAACTGGCTGAACTACAGAAGAGGCAAATCGAGCTTCAGACTGTTTCTATGGTAAACTGGTCTGACAAGGTTGCCATGTTTAAAAATGACAGTACACAGTTCGAAGCCCTCGAAATGCCTGTACCCGAAACAACTTTTGCAGCCTACGAAGTAAGTAACCTTCAGTTTTGACGACGCCGAATAATTTCAGGAAGAATTACAACAACGAAGCAGGACGGATTAACACGAGCCGTCCTGCTTTTTTTGCGCCCTTTCCGCCAAATTCAGGTTAATATCTATTGTCCGTCCGGGCGAGGCTTGATCCTTCCACCCTCAAGGGTGTTGTCTCAAATGTAATTCATGCCATAGGTAAGCTTTTGCCTTGCCTTTTCCACTTACTACCAGCAACTAACGACTACATACCAATTCGTCATCCTGAATTAGCCTTTAGCCCTGAAATAGCCGATAGCCCTGCCTGTCCTGAGCCCGTCGAAGGAAGCGCAGCCGAAGGATCTAACTCAAAACTGGCTACGCCTGCCCTGCTTGTGCCTCAGGTGAGCCTGCCGAAGGGATGTTCCTTACCCTCCCCTCTCTATTAAAAGACATCACAGCACAAAATGAATCTGGACAACCTCACCCGGCAAGACCGCCAAAACACACTCACCTTGTTTATCACTCCTTACAATGTCGGCATCACCTTTTGTGATCTTCACATCCTTGAAACCTCGCCCAATACTGACCGTCACGTTCTGCGGTATCTGTGATACAAAACTAAGTTCAACTCTCCTGTCATCCCACTTCAGCCTCTTTACCTCAACCTGCCCGCGACACAGCACCCCTTCTATCACACCTGACGGCCACTCTTTCGGCAACGCCGGCAAGAGAACGATTTTACCCCGTTCGGAATAAACCAGCATCTTGATAATAACCGCTGGCATTCCACCACAGATATCGACGTTGAAGATACTGTTCGGGTTGTGCGTTGAGACCATATTCGACCGCCAATAGACATTTGCCAGCATGTCAACAACCTCGTAGGCCAGGTCCGCCTCACCCAGACTTGCCGCCGCTTGTCCAAGTTGGACCAACCCGAACGACATGACGCCGCCTCCGTCCGCCCGGCGAGGTCCCATACGATTCTCGATTACCTTTTTGAATGCGTCTCGCAACCCTTGATCGGCAGCAATCTTTTCCGGCAATCCATCGTACAGAGCATACAGGTGCGAGATGTGACGGTGCTCGTGGTTGTCGACGAGCTTCGGCGTGGTCCATTCCGCAACCGTTCCATCCTTGTTGATCCGATATTCAGGCATTTTCTGCAGCATCGCCTTCCATCGCCTAACACCTTCTCGGTCCGTGCCGAGTTCCTCGCACACCGCAACGAGATTGGTCAGCAGCTCCTTGACGAGGGCAATGTCCATCGTCGCGTTTATACAAGCCTGCGAATCGCTGTTTGACGGCGTGTTTTCGGGCGAATAGGAAGGATTAAATACATACCTGCCGTCGTCGCCCTCATACAGAAAGTCCTCATAGAACAGGGCCGCCTCTTTCATGAAAGGTAGCGCTCGCTTCTCGAGAAACTCTCTGTCGCCCGTATAGAGATAGTAGTCGTAGAAGAAATGCGCCGCCCACGCCGCCCCCGGTGTCCAAAACAGGTGAATGTACTCCTCGTTGAAATGGACGTTATACCCGTGAGCGCTGGTTCGCGATGGCAACATGATTCCCCGGCAGCCGTAGAGTATGCGGGCATTCTCGCGAAAGTGCGGCACGAGCGACTCTATATAATCGAGATACGCCTCCATACTTTCAAGCATATTCGCCATGAGCATACTTGCGATGGCCGACGGCACGTTACCGTTCTGCGTGTAATCGCTTTGCCACGGCGGCGTCCAGGTCCCGGTCCATACGCCTTGCAAAGTAGGTGGAAGCTCGCCCGTTGACGAGAGGATTGTGTATCGAGCCGCATCGAACTCCTTCTCCAGCAGCGCCCGGTTCAGATTTCCCAGGCTTGATTTCTTCAGCAGCTCTTCACTATACAGCTTATGGTCATCCCCACCACCGAGGTCAAGCCTCGTCCGGCCGAAAATCTCGCCATGAATCGTTGCATGGCGACCCAGTAGCTCATCAAAATCCGTACTCAGAGCAGTAAGGTGGCTTCGGAGGTTGCCAAGTATAGACGTCTCAGCGTCGTCTATCACATCCAGGCTCACCAGAACGATAACTTCGTCAGCGCCCTTGACGACAATGGCATCTTCCAACGTCTCAAGCGAGCCGCCCCGGGCCCTCACGTGTGCAGCACCTTCATGCCCGGCGATACTGTCCGGCCGCCTCCTGGCGAACAGGCTCCGATACGTCAGTACCGGGCCCTGCGTCCCAATTGTAACTTCCACACCTCGTCCAAATGATTCTTTCTCTTCTTCCTCCTCCTCTTCGTCGCCTTTTGGCCTCATCGCCAGCGCTATCCGGCAGTCGACCGCTCCGTCTCGCTCCCCACGCAGCGAAAGAACCGCCACGTTGTCTGCTCGGGAAACGAAAAGCCGCCGCACAAACACACCCCTCTCGTCCTTCCATTGCACCGAAGCAACACCCGTCTCAAAATCCACCGACCGTGCATAGTCGCGGGTTTCCCCCGCTGGACTCATTGTTATCTTCAAATCGAATGCCGGAATAAGCGGGTCCGTCCAGCGCAGCCCCCGATACCCTTGCTTGCGCCCCAGGCTGTAGACGAACTCTGCTGCTTCTCTATATTCACCATCATCAATCATTCCGCGCACAGTATCCAGATGCGGCGCCATATCCACAATCGGCTGGCTCGGATAAGCCGGCATAAACAGACGCTCATGGCCAAAGATGATGGTCTCATTCAGGGGGCGGCTCATGACCAACGCGCCAATCTTACCGTTGCCGCTGATTAAGGCATGTTCCCAGTTTCTTGCAGGCCTTGTGCTAACGAATCCACGCTCCGGCCGGGCAACTTCCATTCCACATCCAACCGAACAAACTACCGCCCCAATAATGAATCCAAATATCACTGTCCTTGTCATAACAATTGCCTCCGAAAAATATTCTTTTCTCGACGACTTGTTATTACACCTCCCCTTTTATCCCCTGTCAATACAAAAACGAATCTCCAACCACGATCCACCAACTACATACGAGATACAAGCGACTAACGACGAATCTGCTAACGACTAATTATCCCCGCGAATTTATCCCTTAGGGAGCGTTCCGCAATTTTGCATTTTACATTTTACACTTTACATTTCCTATGCCGCCCCGGCCATTTAATCTTTGAAACTGGATCGCAAACCTTGTAAGGTATGAAAGTGTAGCCAACCGTCTAAATAGGAAATGTCAATCTATGTTTGATCTCAGTTCATTCGATCTAAGCCTCACGCAGTGGCTTGCCCTGGCCTTATCGGCGTTTCTTGTTGGTGTTTCCAAGACCGGCATCCCCGGGCTGGGCATACTGCCGGTACCGCTTATGGCACTGGCCTTACCGGCCAAGGCCTCGGTAGGAGCGCTTTTACCGATGCTCATCTTTGCCGACCTCTTCGCCGCGGGCTATTATCGCCGGCACGCTCAATGGGCCCATATCCTCCGTCTCATGCCTCCGGCTGTCCTCGGGATAGTTACAGGCTATCTGGCCATGGGCAAAGTGACCGACTCCCAGCTCAAACCCGTCATCGGAGCCATAGTTCTTTCCATGCTGGCCATAAGAGTCGCCGGCGACCACTTAAAAAAACCGCAGGATAAGACCGAACCTTCGTCCGGACTCTTCTTCGCCGTATTTCTCGGATTTTTCATCGGCCTCACCTCAATGATGGCAAATGCCGCCGGCCCTATAATGATAATCTATTTACTCACCGCCCGCCTGCCCAAGACACAGTTCGTCGGTACGGCCGCCTGGTTCTTTTTTATCGTTAACTGGCTAAAGGTCCCCTTCAGTGCAACCCTTGATTTGATTACAGCTCAATCCCTCAAACTTAATGTCTGTCTTTTCCCCGTTATCGTCATAGGGGCCTTGACCGGAATAGTCCTGTTAAAGCATATCCCCCAAAAACTCTTCAGGCTAATCGTACTTGCCCTCGCCGCCGCCGCCGCCGTAAAGCTGCTGTTCTAAAAGAATCACTTACCCCCTTACCGCGTCGGCTTGTCGCGGCGTAGTCGCATGACGAAGCCGGACCCAGTATCGAGTATCCATGCTTCACGAACTACGAACTTGTCTCCTTTAAAGACTACAACAGTCTTCTTTCCCTTGTCAAGCCAAAAATAACCCCAAATTACTATTCAAAGAGATAAAGTGGTTGACGATATAGTAGGTCTGTTAATGATATGCAAAAAAGTGTTAAAAAGTGCGCAGAATTGTTAAAAAACTGTCAAAAAGTGCGCCGAATTGTCAAAAAATGTCATTTTTTGTAATTTTTGCCTTTTCGGCCTAAGTCCAGTTGTTGTAAAGAGTTAAAAAATTTTTCACCCCTTGTCCCGGCGCACCAGGTGTCCAACCACCCCAAAATGCATCGGCTCAAAACAAATCTTGCCCGTATATATACACGACTATCCTTTTAACCTGAACGGCTATTTTGGCCTTTTTAGGGTAATATTATTGTTTTTACCTTCGCTGTTCGTGTCAGACGGAGCCGATAAGGTATATAGGAAAGACCCGTGGATAAGGCGGACTTATAAATTTAACAGGCAATGTTATAGAAATTTATTTTTGACAACAAAATGCCGGCACATAGCCATGCTTATAAGATCTTGTTATACAAGCACTTATACATAATTCCTTATTTAAGAGTCGCTTTTTTGTAAAGTTGTTTTGAGCTAAGGGTTGACTTAAGTGCTGTTTTGTGTTAGCTTAAAGGGTTCATGGCAGTGTCAGAAAAATTAACTAAGAAACGCCCTAAGAAGACGACAAAGAAAAAAACCTCCTCCGTTGGTAAAGTAAAGCGGAAGGCTGCGTTTCGAACGTATCCTCAGGCGATGGGGTATCTGTTCGACAGGACCGACTATGAGAGGCAGGAGCGACTGCGCTATAACGTTACGACGTTTGACCTTGGGCGTATGGAGAGACTCCTGAAGGGTTTGGGTAACCCGCACAGGAAGATAGAGACTGTTCATATTGCCGGGACAAAGGGTAAAGGGTCAACGGCGACGATGTTGGCCAGGATGATAGAGGCAAATGGCTACAGCGTCGGTCTCTATACGTCGCCGCACGTTACGACGCTGCATGAGCGAATCGCAATCAATTCGAGTATGATTTCCCGAAGGGAGATGCGCGGGCTGATTAACCGCATTTATGCGTGTGTTGAAAGAATGGCGAAGAAAGACGATGCACCGACGTTTTTTGAGATAATGACGGCACTGGCGTTTATGCACTTTGTGGATAAGGGGGTTGATATCGCCGTTATTGAGACGGGTCTGGGCGGCAGACTCGACAGCACAAACGTTATTGAGCCGGCGGTAATCGGCATTACCAGCATTAGTATAGACCATCAGAACCTGCTTGGCGAGAATCTTGGGAGCATTGCGAGGGAAAAAGCGGGGGTGATGAAGCGGGGAGTGCCGGTAATTACGGTTCCCCAGGAGCCTGACGCGATGCGCATGCTCAAGCGTGAGGCGTCAACGGTAAGGGCGCCGCTGAGCGTGACGGGGCACGATATTGATTTTTCGTCCCGGTTTGAATCCTCCCGTGAGGAGGGCCCTCACACGCGGATTTGTGTGACCACGCCGCATAGTAAGTTCGAGCATTTGCGTGTGCCGCTGCCGGGAGAACACCAGGCCCTGAACTGCGGGCTGGCTCTGGCGATGCTGGATAAGCTCAAGACGCAGGGCTACGAAATCGACGATGAAAAGGCCATGCGTGGCCTGAGAGGTGTTTCTCTGATCGGGCGGATGGAAATCATCTGCGGGGACCCGAGAATTATAGTGGATGCGGCGCACAACGCCGCGAGTATTCGCGCTCTCGTCCAGGCTATCGGTCAGCACGTGCCTTACGACTCGATGGTGGTTATCTTCGGGTGCAACAGTGACAAGGACGTTAGTGGGATGCTGCACGAACTGCAGTACGGCGCGGACAAGGTGGTCTTTACGAGAAGCAACGCTCCAAAGGCGGTTTTTCCACAGGATTTGGCCGATATGTACACTGAGATGTGCGGCAAGATGTGCCAGACTGCAATGAGCATTGGCGAGGCTGTAAGGATTGCAAAAAGTGCGGTCAGCAAAGAGGACCTGATCTGCATAACGGGCAGTTTTTATCTTGTCGGCCAGGCCAAGGAACAATTGCAGGCAAACTGACCGTGGTCCGGCAAAAAGTCCGGCGGCAAGAGACAGGCAGGTCACTACAGATGCATTTGCCATAAATCGCTGGCCAGGTATAGTTTTTATCGGGCGTGGTCATTAACGTGTGGTCAAGAACAATGACCAAATCCTCAGTTTTGCATTTCGAGGCTGAATTCCTAATTTTTTTTGGAAAAAGGGGATTTTTTTATTGTTTCGTGGCAACAAACCGATAAACTTCTTATAAGGATGGCTCGAGGGTGGTTTGCGCTCGGGCCGTATTGATATATTCGGTGTGTGGAATAGGTGAGATTTTTGAAAGCAACAAATTGCGGCAATGATAGTGTTGAGTGAATATTAGGGATTAGATTGGGAATTTGAAAGGAGACTGAAATGAAAAAAGGAATTATTGCGGTAACTGTTATGGTGTTGTTCAGTATGGCGGGAGTTGGCTATGCGGTGGAGACGGAGTTTGGCGAGCTGGGTATCGACGTTGATGCCACGTGGGTAAGCAAGTACATCTTTCGTGGTTTTGACAAGCTGGATGACAAGGCAGCATTTCAACCGAGCATCAATTTGGATTTCTTCGACACAGGCCTCAGTTTCAATCTTTGGTCCTCTTTTGCCGGTTCGAGCGGTACAAGCACCACAAGCACGGTGAATGCAGAGGAATGGCGGTATGCCCTGACGTATGCTAACAGTGTTCTTGACGGCGAGCAGTATAAGACCAACTATGCTGTTAGCTGGGTGTACTATGATTATCCGGATATGGCCACCCGGGACGCTGATTCACAGGAGTTCAATGTGGCTCTTTCCTGGCCCGAGATCTGCCCGGCTGGTGTGGTGCCAAGCTACGCAGTCATTTGTAACTGGCCTTCCAAGGGTGGAGGCCTTGTCCGGGATACAGCGGGCTTCATTCATGTTTTCGGCCTTGGCTACGATTATACGGTCCCGGGCTTTTTGCCGGACAATCCCGAGCAGGTCCTCAGCTTTAGCGCGGCTTTTGTTTACAACGATGGCACGTATGGCGAAGGTGTTGATCATGACTGGTCACATATCCTCTGGGGTTTTTCGACTCCGATTGATCTGCCGTATGGCACTTTGACGCCGGCTGTGTACTACCAGACTTCGATGGACGATTCGGTGAACACGGAGGATGAGTTCTGGTGCGGCATCTCTTACGGCTTTAGCTTCTAAAACTAAGAGTCGCACAATAGCAAAGATAAAGGCCGGTTGAATGCCGGCCTTTTTCGTTTTGTTTCCGGCACGCCGGGCTTCAAAACAGCCAATCCCTGTTACGGCGAATTATTTTGTGAAGGGCCAAACAGGCTCTTGCAGTAAGCTTTAATCCAGTTGTAGTGGAGGATGATAAAATTTGACAGGTTAACTGTAAAATTCAGCGTGCTTCGCTTCATTTTTTTGCCTGCCGATCTTGTTTCCAGTTTATATGCTCAATCGTTCCGCAGTTGTCGCAATATATCCCAATACGCCCCCCTCGCACCTTTCTGAACCGCTCGGATTAGCGGCAAGTTCTTGTTGTAGTTGTAATCAGTCAGGTCACCGTTTCCGGTTTTTTCCTGCTTTGGGTATATGGCAGGCTCAAAGAATCTCTGATCGCCGGCAATCAGGTCTCTTACCAACTGGGCCGGCCGCTCACCCAGAGCACTTGATATGTAAAAGGTCGGCTTAAATAAATCGATAGGCCCTTCGTACTTGCGGCGAATATTGAGGCTCGCACCCGATTTGAGTTCCAGAACAACTGTTTTGCCCATTTCGGTGCCCGGGTACACTCTTATCCCCAGCGCAGCACCTGCACAATCGGGATTTATATGCTTGATAAACTCGATGGTTTCTCGAACTGTTTGCGGTGTTTCGCCGGGGCCGCCAATCATAAGGTCAATCATAACAGCGATATTGTTTAATCGGCAAATCTTGACCGCTTTGGCAAGGTCTTCTCTCGTATGCTGTTGGCGGTAAGTCCGCAGCATCGATTCACAAGCAGAATCTCCAGTAAAGTCTATCCCCACACAGCCGGCTCGGGCCATCGCCTTGGCTAACTCTTCATCGAAAGGCACCGTTGCCATGTAAGTGTACCAGCGAATTCGGCTTCCAAGGGAGCGGTTGTTGAACTCCTCGCATACGGCGAGTGCATGACTGCGGGGCACATTGAACTCAGAGTCGCAAAAATGCAGCACATCTATCCGCTGGCTTAGTAACGATTCAATCTCATCGGCAACTTCACAAGCCTCCCGCAGCCTGAGTTTGGTGCCTTTAGCCAACGGATCCGCACAGTAGATGCACCTGCGGTTACAGCCGCGTTTCGTCTCCAGGCCACATTGTCCGCCTTGCTTAAAGTAGGCCCGGTTATCAACAAAATCGCGGGATGTTACCAGGGAAATTGTATCCGGCCAGGCTGGTGGATTACTGCAAGTTTCACCCTCCTTTTGCCAGATAAGCCCCGGGACTTCCGCAAATCTTTGTCCTCCCCGCAACTGGCGCATAAGTAACACTATCGCCGATTCGCCGTCACCTCTAATGCCAAAATCAGCCCCTGAGTATTTAACGATGGACTCGGCGAAGATTGAAAAGCCGACTCCCCCAACCACAATTGGCGCCTGACTCATGTTACGGACTGCTTGGATGGTATCTTTCAATCGTGGAACGAACCAGTCGGCACTCGGCCAAAAGCAGTCGTCCACATTTCGAAAAGAAATGCCCACAAGCTGCGGTGTTCGACGGGAAAAGTATTTTTTCATTTCCTCAACCGGTTCATCGGCCAGAGCCAAGTCAAGAAATTCTACATTGATGCCGGCCTTCCGGGCTGAGCCAGCAATATAATCCAAACCGATCGGCCCAATGGGAGGAGCCATTCTGTTTGTATTGATTAGCGTTAACATATGTCGGCCATTATATGCTTGCTCGCTTCAGAAAAAAAGAGGCCGGTCTCTGAGACCGGCCTCTTTTGAAAACACCCACAAATTGAGCCATCTTAGAATTTGTACGTGACACCCAGGCTGACCCAGTATTCATCTTCAGGATTAACCGATTCATCCCATGAGGATTGCCAATAAACTCCGGGAGTGAAGGTTAGATTGTTGGCGAGATCAAAGTTTGTTGTGATACCAAAGACTGCATTTGACCAGTCATGGTCAACGTTACTACCGGTGGGGCTTACGCCATCATTAAAGACGAATTCAGAGTGTAAATTTAGCGTCTTCTGATCACCGGTGAAGGGGCATGTTACAGGCAGTCCGTAGTCAAGCATGAAGATGTGTGCGAAACCCGAAGCGGTTCCACCAACCGGAGAATTGGCCCCAACTGCTGTGCCGCTATTTGCCGGCGACAGCTTGACAAGGCAGTAGGTGGGAACTAAACCTTCCACGGGCAGGATCTTCGGCCAGGAAAAAATCGCATGTACTTCCTGGAGGTCTATACTACCGTATAGCCCACCTGGGTTTACACCACCTGCGGTGTGGCTGCTCATGTCCGGGAAATTATAGTACACATAGCCGAGCCTGTAGTTAGTTGCGTAAGGTTCATCTTCAAAGATACGACCGAGGTAGTAAATAGTGTAGTCCCAGCGTTCCGTGTTTTCATGGCCGCTGGAGTTTGCCCTGTGTGCCTCGGTACTGAAATGAAACCCTGTTCCAAACAGGTCCAAATCAATAATTGGGTGGATTGCTGCGTGGTCGTCATAGACATCGAAGCCCCGCCAGACATATTTACTCGTCCATGATATGCCAACCGAACCTTGCAACTCGCCCTCCTGAGCTTGGGCCATACCTGCCGCCATTAACAAAATCACGACACTTACTAAAATTCCTTTCTTCATAGTCATCTCCTTAAAAACATTACCTGACTTTTACAACACTTCTTAATATTCTTGCCCTTCAGACGATTGACGGGCTTTTAACAACCTTAATATTCTTATCGACAATATTCTTATCGACAATATTCTTATCGACATAATCGCAAGAAGTAAACAATTTTTTTACGGCATACCTAGGCAAACCGGCCGAAAACGAGTAAGTCGCTTCGGTTGCCTCTTATCGCTCTTTCTACGCTCAAAATAGGGTTAATATAGGCCAGACAACCCAAAATCATAGTTACTATTTACCATTTTTTCTCATTTCTGCCTTTGGGAAATTTCCAAGGTCTGCTGTGAATTTTTCCAGCCCGCCGACGGGTAGCGGATAATCAATGGATTCTCCTGTTAAGATAGGCATCATGGTCGGCAAGACCTATAAGTCCATATCCGATATAGTTAAGCAGAAGCGTTTTTTTTCTTTATTCAGATGGCACTTTGGGCAGTTCAGCGAGTGCTGCCTTTATCTTCTCCTCAGGATATTCGTAATCCTTAAGTTTACCACTGAAGTAAGCATCATAGGCTGCCATATCGACATGCCCATGTCCACTGTGAGCAATGAGGATAGTTTTTGCTTCGCCGGATTCCTTGCACTTAAGGGCCTCGTCAATCGCTGCTTTAATACAATGGTTTGTCTCTGGAGCACTGATAATACCCTCGGCGCGGGCGAAGGTTACGCCTGCTTTGAATGTGTCAAGCTGGTGCTCGGCTCTGGCTTCGACCAGTCCTAATTTATGCAGGTGGCATATGATGGGCGCCATGCCATGATAACGCAGGCCCCCGGCATGGACCGGCGGCGGAATAAAGCCATGACCCAATGTGTACATCTTAATCAAGGGAGTGAGCTGGGCTTCATCGCCGAAGTCATAGGTGTATGGTCCTTTGGTTACAGTAGGACAGCTTGCCGGCTCAACATTGATGATACGCAGATCCGGCTTGGCCCCGTCAATTTTATCCTTCACAAAGGGCAGGAACAAACCCGCGAAGTTTGAGCCGCCCCCAATACAGCCGATAATAATGTCGGGGTAGGCATCTATTTTCTCCAGTAGCGTTTTGGCCTCTAAGCCATTGACGGTTTGATGCAGCAGGACATGGTTAAGCACGCTGCCCAAGGAATAATGTGTGTCGTCACGAGAGACGGCCTCCTCTACCGCTTCACTGATTGCAAGACCCAAACTACCGGGACAATCAGGGTCTTTTGCAAGCATGTTCCGTCCCGCCTTGGTCTCGGTGCTGGGGCTGGGAATACAGTTGGCTCCCCAGGTCTGCATCATTATGCGACGGTAGGGTTTCTGGTGATAGCTGATAGCAACCATATAGACCTTAATTTCAAGGTCGAAGCAGGCGCCGCCGAAAGATAATGCACTTCCCCACTGGCCGGCTCCTGTCTCGGTGGTGATGCGATTGACGCCCTCCATTTTATTGTAATAGGCTTGGGCTACAGCGGTGTTGGGCTTGTGACTTCCAGGAGGGCTTGTACCCTCATACTTATAGAAAATCTTAGCGGGTGTATCGAGAGCTTTTTCCAATCTATGCGCCCGAAACAGCGTAGTTGGTCTCCATAATCGATAAATATCTCGCACCTCCTCAGGGATTTCGATCCAGCGCTCGGTACTTACCTCCTGTTTGATCAATTCCATAGGAAACAGAGGAGCCAGGTCATCGGGGCCGACCGGTTTGCCTGTGCCAGGGTGCAGAATCGGCGGCATTGGCTCCGGCATATCTGCCAGGATATTATACCAGCGAGTAGGTATCTCATTCTCATCAAGGGTAAACTTTGTTCTTTTATCCATTTCGTACTCCTTCAATTAAAATTAGTTGATGTAAATTTTTAATACAAAACCTTAGAGCACCTCTTATATAGTATTACCATGGATATTGCAAGCAAAACCAGAGTTTCCAAAAAAATCGCGAAATTCGGGCTAATCTCGAACAAACAGGCTCTTGCAGTAAGCTTTAATCCAGTTGTAATGCAGGATGATGTGCACTACTGCAAGCACCACGAATATAACAGCAAGGTGGAAGTGAATGTCGCCCCAGTCATGCCTGCCCAGCGAAAGAAGTGTTTTTATGTGTTCGGCGCCCCGGCCGCCGTGCAGGGCTCTACCGCGACCGCCTGAGCCGGGAGGCAGGACGAACTTCATGATGGAGCCGGTCGCGGCCAAGCTCGTCAGGATAACGAAGCTGAAAAGGTCAACCACGAAATTTAATGTGGTTCGTTTCATATTTTGTCTTTCAATCTAATTCCATAAAGTTTGAGCCTGTCTGCTTACCAGGTCTGTGTAACGGTGTATTCAAGAGTTTGTGTTGAATCGGCTTTGACGGTGACTTTGAATCTTGCGGTCCCGGCGTCGCGTTTTTCATAATCGTGTGTGGCATTGGTGATTTTCCAATTGACATGGGCGCCGAATTTTTCATCGACATAGATGGTAATCGGTTCAGTTTTCCTGTTGCGAAGCTCAATTTTGTGGGCTTCACGTCTGTAGCGTCTTCTGTGTTCGGAATCTGTTATGGTATGCTCGCCAGCGATATCAAAGGCGTCGCCGATATACAGTGAGACCTTTTCTTTCCTGGCGGTGTGGTCGATAGTGTCTTCGCCGACAAATTCCAACATGCCATCAGCGGGGTCCTTCTTGAAAACGCGCACTTTGCCCTTGGGAAGGGCGATACCGAGATGATTTTCCTCTTTGTTTTCAAATTCGAGCTTTATCTGTATTTTCTTATCTTTTTTCTGCCACTCATAAATATAGAGTTTTTTGACCGGCACATCGCTTGCGGGAGCTATTAGTTCAATTTGTTTGACCTGGTTTTTGTTTATAGTGCTCTTTCTGCCCAATGTATAAAGGTGATACTCCATAAAGGGCTTTTCTTCAAAACCGACTTCGGCGGCGGCTTTGAGACCCAGGTATGCTTCCCGCCGACGGGGGACGGGCAGCTCTGTAACACGTCTTACGTCACCGGCAATGAGCTTGATAACAGCATCCTTGTAGCCTGCGCCGCTTTTGTTGTCTATTGTGACCCAGCCGGTAAGGTCGAGTTTATCTTCGGTTTCGTTGAGGACCGCGGAGTAATCGGCCTTCCAGTTTATCGCGCCGGTGGTGTAGGTAACTTGACAAAGTTCGGGCCCTTTTTTGTTCGCGCTTGTCAGCCAAACGAGCGTAGGTTTTGTTACCAAATCCTCCGGGGTTTCAGCAAGACTTATTCGCTCTACGACGCTTCTGCTGATTATCTCCAGCTCGCCT